>OIEP01000077.1_pt1 | contig 74632 bp, 66 predicted proteins | sample 1581861 | NCBI WGS metagenome assembly OIEP01 (sample SAMN03281009, study PRJEB24777) | human gut metagenome | isolation source: fecal sample PR192 from 1 month old female Indian infant, vaginally...
AGACATTACTCACCCGTCCGCCACTCGTCAGCAAAGCAGCAAGCTGCTTTCTGTTACCGTTCGACTTGCATGTGTTAGGCCTGCCGCCAGCGTTCAATCTGAGCCATGATCAAACTCTTCAATTTAAAAGTTTGATGCTCAAAGAATTAAACTTCGCAATGAATTACGTGTTCACTCCTGAGACTTGGTATTCATTTTTCGTCTTGCGACGTCAAGAATCCGTATCTTCGAGTGCCCACACAGATTGTCTGATAAATTGTTAAAGAGCAGTGCCGCTTCGCTTTTTCTCAGCGGCGCGGGGTGTGCATGATACGCTTTCCCGCTACAGAGTCAAGCATTTATTTTTGCTTTCTCTGCCGAAGTTCTCAGGAGAACCCCGCTGACCCGGCGGCGTGTTTGCCGTTGTTCCGTGTCAGTGGTGGCGCATTATAGGGAGTTATTCCGGCCTGACAAGCAAAAAATATAAAAACTTTATTGTTCGCTCATTTTTCAGGCAAAACATCTTTAATATAGTCTTTTCCGTCTAACTTATAGACAAAAACGAGCCCCGAAGGCTCGTTTTATCATTACTGGACGGCGACGATCCGGTCTTCATTAACTTCCAGGCGAATAACTTTACCCGGAACCAATTCACCAGACAGTATTTGCTGTGCCAGCGGGTTTTCGATCTGCTGCTGGATAGCACGCTTCAGAGGACGTGCACCATAGACCGGATCGTAACCGTTCTCGCTCAGCAGTTTCAGCGCCTCGTCAGAAATGTGGATTTCATAACCACGTTCTTCCAGACGTTTGTACAGACGTTTCAACTGAATCTGCGCAATCGACGCAATGTGTTGTTCACCCAGCGGATGGAAGACGACGACTTCATCGATACGGTTAATGAATTCCGGACGGAAGTTATGGCTTACCACACCGAGCACCAGCTCTTTCATGTGCGCATAATCCAGTTCACCAAAACGTTCCTGAATCAGATCGGAACCGAGGTTAGAGGTCATAATGACGACCGTATTACGGAAGTCGACCGTTCTCCCCTGCCCGTCAGTCAGACGCCCATCATCCAGTACCTGCAACAGAATGTTGAAGACATCCGGATGCGCTTTTTCCACTTCATCCAGCAGGATGACGGAATACGGACGACGACGCACCGCTTCGGTCAGATAGCCACCTTCTTCATAACCAACATATCCCGGAGGCGCACCAACCAGACGAGACACCGAGTGTTTCTCCATAAACTCGGACATATCGATACGGACCATCGCCTCGTCGCTATCAAACATAAAGTTCGCCAGCGCCTTACAAAGCTCTGTTTTCCCCACACCCGTTGGGCCGAGAAACAGGAATGAACCAATCGGGCGATTTGGATCCGCCAGCCCCGCACGGCTACGACGAATAGCGTTAGATACCGCATCAACCGCTTCGTTCTGACCAATAACGCGATGGTGCAGTTCTTGCTCCATACGCAGCAGTTTTTCGCGCTCGCTTTCCATCATGCGAGAAACAGGGATCCCCGTCCAACGCGCCAGCACTTCAGCAATTTCGGCATCGGTCACTTTATTACGCAACAGACGCATAGTTTTGCCTTCGAGCTGCGTTGCGGCTTCCAGTTGCTTTTCCAGTTCCGGGATTTTGCCGTATTGCAGTTCAGACATCCGCGCCAGGTCACCCACACGGCGAGCCTGTTCAATAGCAATTTTCGCCTGTTCCAGTTCCGCTTTAATGGTCTGCGTACCAGAAAGCGAGGCTTTCTCTGCTTTCCACTCTTCTTCTAACTCGGAGTACTGACGTTCTTTGTCGCTCAGTTCTTCGTTGAGCATATCCAGGCGTTTTTTACTGGCTTCATCAGACTCTTTCATTAACGCCTGTTGTTCCAGTTTGAGCTGGATGATACGACGATCGAGTCGGTCGAGTTCTTCTGGTTTTGAGTCAATCTGCATACGAATGCTGGATGCTGCTTCATCGATCAGGTCGATGGCTTTATCCGGCAGCTGACGGTCAGCAATGTAGCGATGAGACAACGTCGCCGCTGCAACAATTGCCGGGTCAGTAATTTGCACATGGTGGTGCAGCTCATAACGTTCTTTCAGGCCACGCAGAATAGCAATGGTATCTTCAACAGAAGGCTCGGCAACAAACACTTTCTGGAAACGACGTTCCAGCGCAGCATCTTTTTCGATGTACTGGCGATATTCGTCAAGCGTCGTGGCACCTACGCAGTGCAATTCACCACGCGCCAGTGCAGGTTTCAGCATGTTTCCGGCGTCCATTGCGCCATCGGCTTTACCCGCGCCGACCATGGTATGTAATTCGTCGATAAACAGGATGACGTTGCCTTCCTGTTTAGCAAGATCGTTAAGTACGCCTTTTAAACGTTCTTCAAACTCACCGCGATATTTCGCCCCAGCCACCAGCGCGCCCATATCCAGCGCCAGTACGCGGCGGCCTTTCAACCCTTCGGGCACTTCGCCGTTGATAATACGCTGCGCCAGACCTTCAACGATGGCAGTTTTACCGACGCCGGGTTCACCAATCAATACCGGGTTATTTTTAGTACGACGTTGCAGCACCTGAATGGTACGGCGAATTTCTTCATCACGACCAATCACCGGATCGAGTTTGCCTTGTTCGGCTCGTTCGGTAAGGTCGATGGTATATTTTTTCAAAGCCTGACGTTGGTCTTCAGCACCTTGATCGTTCACGCTTTCACCTCCACGCATTTGTTCAATCGCTTGAGTAATGTTGGCGGTGGTCGCCCCTGCTGCTTTCAGGATGTCGGCCAGCGTGCCGCGAGACTCAAGTGCCGCCAGAACGAATAGTTCTGACGAGATAAAGTTATCACCACGTTTTTGCGCCAGCTTGTCGCAAAGATTAAGAACGCGCACCAGATCCTGTGATGGCTGGACATCACCACCAGTACCTTCAACCTGCGGTAAACGATTTAATGCCTGATTGATATCTGTGCGCAACTGGCCAGCATTTATGCCAGCGGATGTTAATAAAGGACTAACCGAACCCCCTTCCTGATTCAGCAGGGCGCTCATTAAATGAAGTGGTTCGATGAATTGGTTGTCGTGCCCGAGTGCAAGTGATTGGGCATCGGCAAGAGCAAGCTGGAATTTATTAGTAAGACGATCCAGACGCATAACTCCTCCCATAACGGATCAAAGTTGCTACTGGAGATTAAATGAGGTCATCCCTCAATTATTCAAGGTTATTGACCAGATTAATGTGAAAAGAAAATCACGCGTACCGGATCGTCTTGATTCTTTAGGTTATATCAGCCAAATGAAACTTGCCATACGACCGGTGGTCTTGTCGCGACGATAAGAGAAGAAAGTCTCATTTTCCGTATATGTACAACGGTCGCCGCCGAAAATTTGTTCAACACCAACGCTCGCCAGACGCTGCCGGGCAAGCTGATAAATATCCGCCAGATACTTATCACCATGCTGAATGAAAGCTGTACTCGATTTGGCGTCTACTACCATAAACGCCTCGCGAACCTCCGCCCCCACTTCGAACGCACGTGGCCCAATTGCCGGCCCTAACCAGGCGAGAATATTTTCCGGATTATCAGCAAAACAGGAAACCGTCTCTTCCAACACGCCTGCGCACAGTCCACGCCAGCCAGCATGAGCGGCGGCGACCTCCGTTCCCGCACGATTGCAAAACAGCACAGGGAGGCAATCGGCAGTCATCACTGCGCAAACCGTGCCGGGCGTATTGCTATAAGAGGCATCTGCTCGTTTTGAGGCATAAGGCTCACCAGTAAGCTTAAGCACATCTTTGCCGTGTACCTGCTCAAGCCAGACCGGTTTAGAAGGCAAATTGCCCGCAGCAAAAAGTCGCTTGCGATTCTCCTCAACGTGATCCGGGTTATCACCACAATGAGCGCCAAGGTTGAGAGAGTCGTAAGGCGGCAAGCTCACGCCGCCGATACGGGTAGAGCTACAGGCCGCAACACCTTTTGGCAGCGGCCACTGCGGGACAATCAGCTTACTCATAACCAGTCCACTTCATCCTTATGCTCTTCGAAATCGGCGCGCATCACCTCAATCAGCTCCACCATATCTTGTGGAATAGGCGCATGCCATTCCATTTCGATACCGGAGATCGGGTGATAAAGACGCAGCATGGTTGCATGAAGCGCCTGGCGGTCAAACTTACGCAGCGTGGAGATAAACGCTTCCGAAGCACCTTTTGGCGGACGCGGACGGCCACCATAAACCGGATCGCCCACCAGCGGATGAGTGATATGGGCCATATGCACGCGGATCTGGTGCGTACGTCCAGTTTCCAGACGCAACCGCAGACGCGTGTGCACACGGAAGTGTTCCATGATGCGATAGTGAGTGACCGCCGGTTTACCCATCGGATGCACCGCCATGTGAGTACGTTTGGTCGGGTGGCGGCTGATTGGTTCATCTACTGTACCGCCAGCGGTCATATGACCAATTGCCACCGCTTCATACTCACGAGTAATTTCACGCCGTTGCAAAGATTCGACTAAACGCGTCTGAGCCGGAACGGTTTTTGCCACAACCATCAGGCCGGTGGTGTCTTTATCCAGACGATGGACGATGCCCGCACGCGGTACATCGGCAATGGGCGGATAGTAATGAAGCAACGCATTCAGTACCGTACCATCCGGGTTACCCGCGCCAGGATGTACCACCAGGTCGCGCGGTTTATTAATGACGATGATATCTTCATCTTCATAGACGATATCCAGCGGGATATCCTGCGGTTCAAAACGCGCTTCTTCTTCAATCTCAGCGTTGATGGCAACCTGCTCGCCACCCAATACTTTTTCTTTTGGCTTATCACACACTTTGCCGTTAACCAGCACACGCTGGTCGAGGATCCATTCTTTTATCCGCGAACGTGAATAATCCGGGAACATTTCGGCCAAAGCCTGATCTAAGCGTTGACCGAGTTGGTTTTCGGACACCGTTGCAGTGAGCTGTACTCGTTGTGCCATATATACTGCTTCTTCGTTTATCGTTGGGGTTTTACGGCTTTGCCGTTTAATATAGTGTGCTATTGTAGCTGGTCTTAACCGGGAGCAGGAACAGAGAATCTCCCGTATTACATTTTGAGGAAAGTCAAAACGTCATGACGCGCATGAAATATCTGGTGGCAGCCGCCACACTAAGCCTGTTTTTGGCGGGTTGCTCGGGGTCAAAGGAAGAAGTACCTGATAATCCGCCAAATGAAATTTACGCGACTGCACAACAAAAGCTGCAGGACGGTAACTGGAGACAGGCAATAACGCAACTGGAAGCGTTAGATAATCGCTATCCGTTTGGTCCGTATTCGCAGCAGGTGCAGCTGGATCTCATCTACGCCTACTATAAAAACGCCGATTTGCCGTTAGCACAGGCTGCCATCGATCGTTTTATTCGCCTTAACCCGACCCATCCGAATATCGATTATGTCATGTACATGCGTGGCCTGACCAATATGGCGCTGGATGACAGTGCGCTGCAAAGGTTCTTTGGCGTTGACCGTAGCGATCGCGATCCTCAACATGCACGAGCTGCGTTTAGTGACTTTTCCAAACTGGTGCGCGGCTATCCGAACAGTCAGTACACCACCGATGCCACCAAACGTCTGGTATTCCTGAAAGATCGTCTGGCGAAATATGAATACTCCGTGGCCGAGTATTATACAGAACGTGGTGCATGGGTTGCTGTCGTTAACCGCGTAGAAGGCATGTTGCGCGACTATCCGGATACCCAGGCTACGCGTGATGCGCTGCCGCTGATGGAAAATGCATACCGTCAGATGCAGATGAATGCGCAAGCTGAAAAAGTAGCGAAAATCATCGCCGCAAACAGCAGCAATACATAACAGAAACCTGAAACACAAAACGGCAGCCTTGAGCTGCCGTTTTTTTATTCTGTTAGTTGTGAAACTGAAGCGATTTAGTCACTATCGATCTCATCAAATATGGCTCGCTTTGAGATATTCCTCAAGTAAAAAAACACCTCTTCCTGCGATTTCTCACAAAAAAGATTCGTTGACAAAAAGTGACAAAATTATGAGATTTCCATCACACATTTTGACATCAGGAACGTTATGCTGAATTCACCAAGACGGGAAGACAAGAGGTAAAATTTATGACAATGAACATTACCAGCAAACAAATGGAAATTACTCCGGCCATCCGCCAACATGTCGCAGACCGTCTCGCCAAACTGGAAAAATGGCAAACACATCTGATTAATCCACATATCATTCTGTCCAAAGAGCCACAAGGGTTTGTTGCTGACGCCACAATCAATACACCTAACGGCGTTCTGGTTGCCAGTGGTAAACATGAAGATATGTACACCGCAATTAACGAATTGATCAACAAGCTGGAACGGCAGCTCAATAAACTGCAGCACAAAGGCGAAGCACGTCGTGCCGCAACATCGGTGAAAGACGCCAACTTCGTCGAAGAAGTTGAAGAAGAGTAGTCCTTTATATTGAGTGTATCGCCAACGCGCCTTCGGGCGCGTTTTTTGTTGACAGCGTGAAAACAGTACGGGTACTGTACTAAAGTCACTTAAGGAAACAAACATGAAACACACACCGTTTTTCTTCGCATTCTTTTTTACCTTCCCCTGAATGGGAGGCGTTTCGTCGTGTGAAACAGAATGCGAAGACGAACAATAAGGCCTCCCAAATCGGGGGGCCTTTTTTATTGATAACAAAAAGGCAACACTATGACATCGGAAAACCCGTTACTGGCGCTGCGAGAGAAAATCAGCGCGCTGGATGAAAAATTATTAGCATTACTGGCAGAGCGACGCGAACTGGCCATCGAGGTGGGAAAAGCCAAACTGCTCTCGCATCGCCCGGTACGTGATATTGATCGTGAACGCGATTTGCTGGAAAGATTAATTACGCTCGGTAAAGCGCACCATCTGGACGCCCATTACATTACTCGCCTGTTCCAGCTCATCATTGAAGATTCCGTATTAACTCAGCAGGCTTTGCTCCAGCAACATCTCAATAAAATTAATCCGCACTCAGCACGCATCGCTTTTCTCGGCCCCAAAGGTTCTTATTCCCATCTTGCGGCGCGCCAGTATGCTGCTCGTCACTTTGAGCAATTCATTGAAAGTGGCTGCGCCAAATTTGCCGATATTTTTAATCAGGTGGAAACCGGCCAGGCCGACTATGCCGTCGTACCGATTGAAAATACCAGCTCCGGTGCCATAAACGACGTTTACGATCTGCTGCAACATACCAGTTTGTCGATTGTTGGCGAGATGACGTTAACTATCGATCATTGTTTGTTGGTCTCCGGCACTACTGATTTATCCGCCATCAATACGGTCTACAGCCATCCGCAGCCATTCCAGCAATGCAGCAAATTCCTTAATCGTTATCCGCACTGGAAGATTGAATATACCGAAAGTACGTCTGCGGCAATGGAAAAGGTTGCACAGGCAAAATCACCGCATGTTGCTGCGTTGGGAAGCGAAGCTGGCGGCACTTTGTACGGTTTGCAGGTACTGGAGCGTATTGAAGCGAATCAGCGACAAAACTTCACCCGATTTGTGGTGTTGGCACGTAAAGCCATTAACGTTTCTGACCAGGTTCCGGCGAAAACGACGTTGTTAATGGCGACCGGACAACAAGCTGGTGCACTGGTTGAAGCGTTGCTGGTACTGCGCAATCACAGTCTGATTATGACCCGTCTGGAATCACGTCCGATTCACGGTAATCCGTGGGAAGAGATGTTTTATCTGGATATTCAGGCCAATCTTGAATCAGCGGAAATGCAAAAAGCATTGAAAGAGTTAGGGGAAATCACCCGTTCGATGAAGGTATTGGGCTGTTACCCAAGTGAGAACGTAGTGCCTGTTGATCCAACCTGATGAAAAAGTGCCGGATGATGTGAATCATCCGGCACTGGATTATTACTGGCGATTGTCATTCGCCTGACGCAATAACACGCGGCTTTCACTCTGAAAACGCTGTGCGTAATCGCCGAACCAGTGCTCCACCTTGCGGAAACTGTCAATAAACGCCTGCTTATCGCCCTGCTCCAGCAGCTCAATCGCCTCGCCGAAACGCTTATAGTAACGTTTGATTAACGCCAGATTACGCTCTGACGACATAATAATGTCGGCATAAAGCTGCGGATCCTGAGCAAACAGTCGCCCGACCATCGCCAGCTCAAGGCGGTAAATCGGCGAAGAGAGCGCCAGTAGTTGCTCAAGCTGAACATTTTCTTCTGCCAGGTGCAGCCCATAAGCAAAAGTAGCAAAGTGGCGCAGAGCCTGAATAAACGCCATATTCTGATCGTGCTCGACAGCGCTAATACGATGCAACCGAGCGCCCCAGACCTGAATTTGCTCCAGAAACCATTGGTATGCTTCCGGCTTACGTCCATCACACCAGACCACAACTTGCTTTGCCAGGCTACCGCTGTCCGGGCCGAACATCGGGTGTAACCCCAGCACCGGGCCATCGTGCGCCGCCAGCATGGCCTGTAATGGTCCATTTTTCACCGATGCCAGATCAACCAGAATACAATCTTTCGGTAAAGGCGGTAATTTGCCGATAACTTGCTCAGTAACGTGGATGGGCACACTAACAATCACCATTCCGGCATCGGAAACAATATCAGCCGCTCGATCCCAGTCATGTTGCTCCAGAATCCGCACCTGATAACCCGAGAGTGTCAGCATATTCTCGAACAGACGTCCCATCTGACCGCCACCACCGACGATAACCACCGGGCGCAGTGACGGACAAAGCGTTTTAAATCCTTTGTCGTTTTCACTGGAGTAAGATTCACGCATCACCCGACGCAAAACATCCTCAATCAGATCTGGCGGTACACCCAGAGCTTCCGCCTCTGCACGACGCGAGGCCAACATAGATGCCTCGCGCTCCGGAACATAAATAGGTAGTCCAAAGCGGCTTTTCACCTCGCCCACTTCAGCAACCAGTTCCAGACGCTTCGCTAATAAATTCAGCAGCGCTTTATCGACTTCATCAATTTGATCGCGTAATGCGGTCAATTCAGCAACCATAATAAACCTCTTAAGCCACGCGAGCCGTCAGCTGCCCGTTCAGATCCTGATGAATTTCACGCAGCAAGGCATCGGTCATTTCCCAGCTAATGCAGGCATCGGTTACGGATACACCGTATTTCATTTCACTGCGCGGTTGCTCGGAAGACTGATTGCCCTCGTGGATATTACTTTCGATCATCAGACCAATAATTGAGCGATTGCCATCTTTGATTTGAGCAACCACGGATTCTGCCACCGCAGGCTGACGGCGATAATCTTTATTGGAATTACCGTGGCTGCAATCTACCATCAGAGACGGGCGCAGTCCCGCCTGTTCCATCTCTTTTTCACATTGCGCAACATCCGCAGGGCTATAGTTTGGCGCTTTACCACCGCGCAGGATCACATGCCCGTCCGGATTCCCCTGAGTTTGTAGCAACGCAACCTGCCCTGCCTGGTTAATGCCAACAAAACGGTGCGGCTGGGCGGCGGCACGCATAGCGTTAATTGCCGTTGCCAGACTGCCATCGGTGCCGTTTTTAAAACCAACCGGCATGGAAAGCCCGGAGGCCATTTCACGGTGAGTTTGCGATTCCGTTGTACGAGCACCAATTGCTGACCAGCTAAACAGATCGCCCAGGTATTGCGGGCTATTCGGATCTAACGCTTCCGTCGCCAGTGGCAGTCCCATATTCACCAGCTCAAGCAGCAATTTACGCGCGATCTGCAGCCCGGCTTCTACATCAAAAGAGCCATCCATATGGGGATCGTTAATTAACCCTTTCCAGCCGACAGTGGTACGGGGTTTTTCAAAATAGACGCGCATTACCAGATAGAGGCTATCGCTGACCTCTGCGGCAAGGGCTTTAAATCGACGAGCATATTCCAGAGCAGTTTCCGGATCATGAATGGAACAAGGACCACATACTACCAGCAGACGAGGATCGCGCCCGGCGATAATATCTGAAATGGTTTTACGCGAGTCAGCAATCTGGGCTTCTTGTTGCAAGCTTAATGGAAAAGCGGCCTTCAGTTGTTCCGGAGTCATTAAAACCTGTTCGTCGGTAATATGTACGTTATTCAGCGCGTCTTTCTGCATGATGGCGATCCTGTTTATGCTCGTTTGCGATAGTTGATCCTCAGCGAGGATGACGTAACGATAACACATAAAGTAAAGTTTTCAATCCATATTTCGTACATATTTCTTTACATAAGCAATTTATTCGCGCTTTTTCCCCTTATTTCTGTATAAATAAATTTACACCAGCTTTAAAAACAATCCGCTATGCTTTGAAAAAGGAGAAAGAAATGATGAAAAAATTTATCGCCCCCTTGTTGGCTTTACTGGTTAGCGGATGTCAGATTGATCCTTATACTCACGCGCCAACCTTGACCAGCACCGACTGGTATGATGTTGGTATGGAAGATGCGATATCGGGCAGCGCCATTAAAGATGACGATGCATTTAGCGATTCACAGGCGGATCGCGGTCTATACCTTAAAGGATATGCCGAAGGGCAAAAGAAAACTTGCCAGACCGATTTTACTTATGCCCGGGGACTTTCTGGTAAAAGCTTTCCTGCCAGCTGCAATAATGTTGAAAATACAAGCCAACTGCATGAAGTATGGCGAAAAGGGGCTGATGAAAATGCCAGCACAATACGATTAAATTAATTACCCCCCCAAAATCAATTAAGCATGAGATTTTACTCATTATGTTTTATTTCTCACATTGATGACGACCGCATGAAAGGATGATATTTTAATGAGCATTCTGAAAAAATATCGATGCATTTCGAGCGAAGATGGTGAGGATCCCTGAATGCGTTTTTCTCACCGACTGTTCTTACTGCTGATTCTCCTGCTGACGGGAGCACCAATACTCGCTCAGGAACCTTCTGACGTTGCGAAAAACGTGCGTATGATGGTTTCCGGTATTGTCAGTTACACCCGCTGGCCTGGGCTATCAGGGCCACCAAAGTTATGTATCTTTTCATCTTCACGTTTTAGTACCGCCTTACAAGAAAATGCTGCTACATCTTTACCTTATCTGCCTGTCATCATTCATACTCAACAAGAGGCGATAATTTCAGGCTGCAATGGTTTTTATTTTGGCAACGAGTCACCGACATTCCAGATGGAATTAACCGAACAATATCCGTCAAAGGCGTTATTATTAATTGCCGAACAAAATACCGAGTGCATTATTGGTAGCGCCTTTTGTCTGATCATCCACAATAATGACGTCAGATTTGCCGTAAACCTGGATGCCTTATCGCGTAGCGGTGTAAAGGTCAACCCGGATGTCTTAATGCTCGCACGGAAGAAAAATGATGGATAACGATAATTCTCTTCATAAGCGCCCCACGTTTAAAAGAGCATTACGCAACATCAGCATGACCAGCATATTTATCACTATGACGCTGATCTGGCTGCTGCTTTCCGTGACGTCAGTGCTAACCCTGAAACAATACGCGCAAAAAAACCTGGCACTGACAGCAGCAACAATGACTTACAGCCTGGAAGCAGCAGTCGTTTTTGCCGATGGCCCTGCAGCAACTGAAACACTGGCAGCGCTGGGCCAGCAAGGCCAATTTTCAACTGCAGAAGTGCGTGATAAGCAGCAAAATATTCTGGCATCCTGGCATTACACCCATAAGGAACCAGGCGATACTTTCAGCAATTTCATAAGCCACTGGCTCTTCCCTGCCCCCATCATTCAGCCGATTCGCCACAATGGTGAAACCATTGGCGAAGTACGCTTAACTGCTCGCGACAGTTCAATCAGCCATTTTATCTGGTTTTCGCTCGCTGTCCTGACCGGTTGTATTCTGCTGGCATCAGGCATCGCAATTACCCTCACCCGCCATTTGCACAATGGCCTGGTGGAAGCGCTGAAAAATATCACCGATGTCGTACATGATGTGCGTTCTAACCGCAATTTTTCCCGACGAGTTTCGGAAGAACGTATCGCTGAGTTTCACCGCTTCGCTCTCGACTTCAACAGTCTGCTGGATGAAATGGAAGAGTGGCAGCTTCGTTTACAGGCCAAAAATGCGCAGCTTCTACGTACCGCGCTACATGACCCATTAACCGGGCTGGCTAACCGCGCAGCGTTTCGTAGCGGCATCAACACGTTGATGAACAATTCCGATGCCCGAAAAACGTCGGCGTTACTATTTCTTGATGGCGATAATTTCAAATATATCAATGATACCTGGGGTCATGCGACGGGCGATAGAGTCTTGATTGAAATAGCAAAACGGTTAGCTGAATTTGGCGGGCTGCGACATAAAGCATACCGCCTGGGCGGCGATGAATTCGCTATGGTGCTCTATGATGTACAGTCGGAATCTGAAGTGCAGCAGATATGCTCAGCACTGACACAAATTTTTAATCTCCCGTTTGATCTTCATAATGGCCATCAGACTACCATGACATTAAGCATTGGTTACGCGATGACTATTGAGCACGCCTCTGCGGAAAATTTACAAGAGCTTGCCGATCACAATATGTATCAGGCCAAACACCAGCGTGCCGAAAAGCTGGTGAGATAACAAGGATATATCGATATGATAAAGCACCTGCTAGCACCCCTGATTTTCACCTCGCTAATACTTACTGGCTGCCAGTCCCCTCAGGGAAAGTTTACTCCTGAGCAAGTCGCCGCTATGCAATCTTATGGATTTACTGAATCCGCCGGCGACTGGTCGCTGGGCTTATCAGATGCCATTCTGTTTGCAAAAAATGACTACAAATTGCTCCCGGAAAGCCAGCAACAGATCCAAACCATGGCAGCCAAATTGGCCTCGACAGGGCTAACACATGCCCGTATGGATGGACACACCGACAACTATGGTGAAGACAGTTACAACGAAGTCTTATCATTGAAACGGGCGAATGTCGTGGCCGATGCATGGGCTATGGGTGGACAAATTCCGCGCAGCAATCTCACCACTCAGGGTTTAGGAAAAAAATATCCCATAGCCAGTAACAAGACCGCCCAGGGCCGCGCCGAGAACCGCCGCGTCGCAGTGGTGATTACAACCCCTTAAAACACGAGCAAACAGACAAAAAAAGGGCCAGCCAATTGGCCAGCCCTTCTTAACAGGATGTCGCTTAAGCGAAATCTTAGTTAAGACGCTCTTTGATACGAGCAGCCTTACCAGTACGCTCACGCAGGTAGTACAGTTTAGCTTTACGAACAGCACCACGACGTTTGACAGAAATGCTGTCAACTACCGGAGAGTGAGTCTGGAAGACACGCTCAACGCCTTCGCCGTTGGAAATTTTACGAACAGTGAATGCAGAGTGCAGACCGCGGTTACGAATAGCGATAACCACGCCCTCGAATGCCTGCAGACGTTTTTTGGAACCTTCAACAACCCATACTTTCACTTCCACGGTATCACCCGGACGGAAGGAAGGTACGTCCTGCTTCATCTGCTCTTGTTCAAGTTGCTTAATAATGTTGCTCATAATTTAATCTCTTATCCTGGGTAAACTGATATCTCGGGGGCTTACGCCATCCCATCATGTTTATGTTGCTGTTGTGCGTGTTCCGTTTTGAACTCCGCCAGCAACCTTGCTTGCTCTTCAGTCAGAGCCAGGTTTTCCAGAAGTTCAGGTCTTCTAAGCCAGGTACGGCCCAGCGACTGTTTCAAACGCCAGCGACGTATCTCGGCATGGTTGCCCGACAGTAACACTGGCGGAACTTCCATCCCTTCTAACACCTCAGGCCGCGTATAGTGCGGGCAATCCAGCAATCCTTCAGCAAAGGAATCTTCCGTTGCCGAGGCTTCATGTCCCAGTACTCCCGGAATAAACCGGGAAACGGAGTCAATCAGCGTCATTGCTGGTAACTCACCACCACTGAGAACGTAATCGCCGATTGACCATTCTTCGTCAATTTCGGTTTGGATCACGCGCTCATCTATACCTTCGTAGCGACCACACACCAGAATCAATTTTTGATTCGTTGCCAGTTCGCTGACGCCCGCTTGATCAAGCTTGCGTCCCTGTGGTGACAGATAAATCACCTTTGCGCCTTCACCCGCCGCGGCTTTTGCTGCATGAATGGCGTCCCGCAAGGGTTGCACCATCATTAACATCCCCGGTCCGCCGCCGTAAGGACGATCGTCCACGGTACGGTGCCGGTCATGCGTGAAGTCGCGAGGACTCCAGCTCTGGATGCTCAGCAGGCCATTTTTAACTGCCCGGCCAGTTACCCCGTAATCGGTAATTGCGCGGAACATTTCAGGAAACAGGCTAATTATGCCAATCCACATAGCGCCGTCTTTTACCGTTTATCCGGTGGTTTAAAAACCAGGATCCCAATCTACTTCGATTGAACGTGTAGTGAGATCGACTTTCTTGATAACCTGCCCATCGAGGAACGGTACGAGACGTTCCTTGATACCAAACGCATCTTTCAGGTTTGCCTTAATGACGAGAACGTCATTAGATCCGGTTTCCATCATATCTACGACTTTACCGAGATCGTAGCCTTCAGTGGTTACTACCTGGCAGCCCATCAGGTCTTTCCAGTAGTAGTCCCCCTCTTCAAGCTGAGGCAACTGCGATGAATCCACGACAATTTCACAATTCGTCAGCAGGTTCGCCGCATCACGATCGTCAACGCCTTTCAGCTTGATGATCATGTCCTGATTGTGGTGCTTCCAGCTTTCCAGCTGGACTTGCTGCCACTGACCCGCCTTCTGGATAAACCAGGGCTGATAGTCAAAAATGCTTTCGGCGTCTTCGGTGGAAGAAAACACTCTGAGCCACCCACGAATACCGTAAGACGACCCCATTTTTCCCAAAACGATGGGATCAACAGGTGCTTGCGCGGTGAGTTGTTTGCTCATCATGACCACCGTGACAGATTAAGCTGCTTTGTTTACTTCTTTGATCAGCGCAGCAACGCGATCAGAAATAGTTGCGCCCTGGCCAACCCAGTGAGCGATGCGATCCAGATCCAGGCGAGTGCCTTCTTCTTTTTCGCTAGCGATTGGGTTGAAGAAACCAACGCGCTCGATGAAGCGACCGTTGCGTGCATTACGGCTGTCAGCGACAACAACCTGGTAGAACGGACGCTTTTTAGCGCCGTGACGTGCTAAACGAATAGTTACCATAACATCCTCTTGTGTGAATAAAACAACCGGACCCCATCGAGGAACGGAGTCCGGTGTCATATTAAAAGCCCGAAAATTTTACTGATTTCTGGAGAAAATGCAATCAGCAGTTAATAACTCTATCGCATAAGGTCATTTAGCGACCAGGAAATCCCGGCGGCATCATCCCTTTCATGCTTCTCATCATCTTCGCCATCCCGCCCTTTTTCATTTTCTTCATCATGCGCTGCATGTCGTCGAACTGTTTCAGAAGACGGTTAACGTCCTGCACCTGCATACCGCAACCGGCAGCGATACGACGCTTACGCGAACCTTTGATGATTTCTGGCTTAGCGCGCTCTTTCATCGTCATCGAGTTGATGATGGCTTCCATACGCACCAGCACTTTATCGTCCATCTGTGACTTGACGTTATCCGGGATCTGCCCCATGCCCGGCAGCTTGCCCATCAGGCTAGCCATGCCGCCCATATTTTTCATCTGGCGCAGCTGCTCAAGAAAGTCGTTGAGATCGAAGCCGTCGCCTTTTTTCAGCTTGCTGGCTAATTTCTCTGCCTGCGCGCGGTCAACCTTGCTTTCGATATCTTCGATCAGTGACAGTACGTCGCCCATGCCGAGAATACGGGAGGCAATACGGTCCGGATGGAATGGCTCCAGCGCCTCGGTTTTCTCGCCAACACCGAGGAACTTGATCGGTTTGCCAGTGATGTGACGAATAGAGAGCGCCGCACCGCCGCGGGCATCGCCGTCCACTTTGGTCAACACTACACCGGTAAGCGGTAACGCTTCATTGAATGCTTTTGCCGTATTGGCCGCATCCTGACCGGTCATGGCATCGACCACAAACAGGGTTTCAACCGGATTAATCGACGCATGGACTTGTTTGATCTCGTCCATCATCGCTTCGTCAACGTGCAGACGACCGGCAGTATCCACCAGCAGCACGTCGTAGAATTTCAGTTTGGCTTCTTTCAGCGCCGCGTTAACGATATCTACCGGCTTCTGACCAACATCAGAAGGGAAGAAATCAACGCCCACCTGCTCTGCCAGCGTCTCAAGCTGTTTGATTGCCGCCGGGCGATAGACGTCGGCAGAAACCACCAGCACTTTCTTCTTGTGCTTCTCGCGCAGGAACTTACCGAGTTTACCAACGCTGGTTGTTTTACCGGCACCTTGCAGGCCCGCCATCAGCACGACCGCAGGCGGTTGCGCAGCCAGGTTCAGGGTCTGGTTCTCTTCGCCCATCGCCGCAACCAGTTCGTTACGGACAATTTTGACGAACTCCTGCCCCGGCGTCAGGCTCTTATTAACTTCATGACCAACCGCTTTCTCTTTTACGCGATTGATAAACTCACGCACTACCGGCAGAGCGACGTCCGCCTCCAGCAGCGCCATGCGCACTTCGCGCAGCGTATCTTTTACGTTGTCTTCAGTGAGGCGTCCACGGCCACTGATATTGCGCAGCGTGCGCGACAAACGATCGGTTAAATTATCAAACATTGTCTCTCGCCTGGGGTGGAAACGGTTGGCCGCAATCGCGACACATCATCAGTATTTTGCCGCAGTATAACATGAAGGCGTCTTTGTTGTTATGCAACGGTTGGAGCAGCGTTCACCTGACGCTATACTGCTTCTCTTTCTTATTGCTCAAACTGTCGACATTACTATGCCCGTTTTTGCTCTGCTCGCGCTTGTCGCCTACTCCGTCAGTCTTGCGCTGATTGTTCCCGGTCTGCTGCAAAAAAACGGCGGCTGGCGGCGCATGGCTATTATTTCTGCGGTCATCGCGCTGGTCTGCCACGCAATCGCTCTGGAAGCCCGCATCCTGCCCGACGGTGATAGCGGACAAAACCTCAGCCTGCTGAACGTTGGTTCATTGGTCAGTTTGATGATCTGTACGGTAATGACCATTGTGGCTTCTCGCAATCGTGGCTGGTTGTTGCTACCCATTGTCTATGCCTTTGCGCTTATCAACCTGGCGCTGGCGACCTTCATGCCCAATGAATACATCACCCATCTGGAAGCAACGCCGGGGATGCTGGTGCACATTGGCTTATCGCTTTTTTCCTATGCCACGCTAATTATCGCTGCCCTGTACGCGCTGCAACTGGCGTGGATTGATTACCAACTGAAGAACAAGAAGCTGGCGTTTAACCAGGAAATGCCTCCATTGATGAGTATCGAGCGTAAAATGTTCCATATCACGCAGATTGGCGTGGTGCTGCTAACGCTCACTCTTTGCACTGGCCTGTTCTACATGCACAACTTATTTAGCATGGAAAATATCGACAAGGCCGTGCTCTCTATCGTGGCGTGGTTTGTCTATATTGTGCTGCTGTGGGGACATTATCATGAAGGATGGCGTGGACGCCGCGTCGTCTGGTTTAACGTTGCGGGTGCAGTCATTCTGACACTGGCCTACTTCGGCAGCCGAATTGTCCAGCAGTTAATCAGCTAACCCCAGAAAAGGAGTTTCCCCTGGAACACATTTCTACTACTACGTTGATCATTATTCTGATCATCATGGTGGTCATTTCAGCCTATTTTTCCGGTTCAGAAACTGGAATGATGACACTCAACCGCTATCGCCTGAGACACATGGCGAAGCAAGGTAATCGCTCGGCAAAACGCGTCGAAAAATTACTGCGCAAGCCAGACCGCCTGATAAGCCTGGTGTTAATCGGCAATAATCTGGTCAATATCCTTGCTTCCGCACTCGGCACTATTGTCGGGATGCGCTTGTATGGCGATGCTGGCGTGGCAATTGCGACTGGCGTGCTGACCTTCGTAGTGCTGGTTTTTGCTGAAGTATTGCCGAAAACCATTGCCGCACTGTACCCGGAAAAAGTCGCCTATCCGAGTAGTTTTCTACTGGCGCCGCTACAAGTCCTGATGATGCCGCTAGTCTGGTTACTAAATGCCATCACCCGAATTTTGATGCGTATGATGGGTATTAAAACCGATATCGTAGTCAGCGGCTCTTTGAGTAAAGAAGAGTTGCGCACCATCGTGCACGAATCACGCTCACAAATTTCCCGTCGCAATCAGGATATGCTGCTGTCGGTGCTCGATCTGGAAAAGATGACCGTCGATGACATCATGGTGCCGCGCAGTGAAATTATCGGTATTGATATCAACGATGACTGGAAATCGATTCTGCGCCAACTCTCCCACTCACCTCACGGGCGCATCGTGCTCTACCGTGATTCGCTGGACGACGCCATCAGTATGCTGCGTGTGCGTGAAGCCTGGCGACTCATGTCGGAGAAAAAAGAGTTCACCAAAGAAACCATGCTACGCGCCGCGGACGAGATCTATTTTGTCCCGGAGGGTACGCCGCTCAGCACACAGTTGGTGAAGTTTCAGCGCAACAAAAAGAAAGTCGGACTGGTCGTCAACGAGTATGGAGACATTCAGGGACTGGTGACGGTCGAAGATATTCTCGAAGAGATTGTCGGCGATTTCACCACGTCGATGTCGCCAACACTTGCCGAAGAGGTCACGCCGCAAAACGACGGTTCGGTGATTATTGATGGCACTGCCAACGTGCGAGAAATTAACAAAGCCTTTAACTGGCATCTACCGGAAGATGATGCTCGTACTGTTAACGGCGTCATTCTGGAAGCGCTGGAGGAGATCCCGGTAGCAGGCACCCGCGTGCGTATAGGCGAGTACGATATCGATATTCTCGACGTACAGGACAATATGATTAAGCAGGTAAAAGTTTTTCCTGTAAAACCGCTGCGCGAGAGTGTGGCGGAGTAACGAAAACGGCCCGGCATTCGCATGCTGGGCCGTGATTTATTACGAAAGCAGAAATTAAGCTTTTGCTTTCGCTACAGTCACCATCGCCGCACGAATCGTACGACCGTTCAGCGTATAACCTTTCTGCATAATGCCCAGTACGTTACCTGGCGCAACGTCATCAGATTCCACCATTGCGATGGCCTGATGCACATTTGGGTCCAGTGGGACGTTGGTTTCGGCGATCACTTCAACGCCAAACTTACGCACAACATCCAGCATCGACTTCAGCGTCAGCTCAATACCTTCAACCATCGCGGACATATCCGGGTTAGCTTTATCAGCCACTTCCAGCGCACGATCCAGGCTATCAATCACCGGCAGCAATTCGTTGATGAATTTCTCCAGCGCGAATTTGTGGGCTTTTTCGATATCCAGTTCAGTACGACGACGCAGGTTTTCCATTTCGGCTTTTACGCGCAAAATGCCGTCACGTTCACGGGTCTGGGCTTCAGCCAGCTGAGCTTCGAGATTCGCAATTTTTTCATCGCGCGGATCCACCTGCTCAGCAGAAGCTTCTGGCTCAACTGCCTCAATCTCTTCGTGCTGATCCATGATAATTTCTTCCGGGGCTTGCCCCTCAGGCGTTTTCTGTTCTTTACTACTCATGAATTTCTCCGCGTTTTTTTCGCATTCATCTCGCTAACTTCGCTTATTATGGGGATCAGTTTCAGGGTTTCAAGGGAAGCACTCACATTGTCATCAATCTTCGCAACAAGGACCTCGGAAAAATGAATAATCATTTCAAGTGTATTGGCATTGTGGGACACCCACGGCACCCCACTGCACTGACAACACATGAAATGCTCTACCGCTGGCTGTGCACAAAAGGTTACGAGGTCATCGTTGAGCAACAAATCGCTCACGAACTGCAACTGAAGAATGTGAAAACTGGCACGCTCGCGGAGATTGGGCAACAGGCTGATCTCGCGGTTGTCGTTGGCGGCGACGGTAATATGCTGGGCGCGGCGCGCACGCTCGCCCGCTACGATATTAAAGTTATTGGAATCAACCGTGGCAACCTGGGTTTCCTGACTGACCTTGATCCCGATAACGCCCAGCAACAATTAGCCGATGTGCTGGAAGGCCACTACATCAGCGAGAAACGTTTTTTGCTGGAAGCGCAAGTCTGTCAGCAAGATTGCCAGAAACGCATCAGCACGGCGATTAACGAAGTGGTACTTCATCCTGGCAAAGTAGCGCATATGATTGAGTTCGAAGTGTATATCGACGAGATCTTTGCGTTTTCGCAGCGTTCCGATGGACTGATTATTTCGACGCCAACAGGCTCCACCGCATATTCCCTCTCTGCGGGCGGTCCTATTCTGACACCCTCTCTGGATGCGATTACCCTGGTGCCCATGTTCCCGCATACGTTGTCAGCACGACCACTGGTCATAAACAGCAGCAGCACGATCCGTCTGCGTTTTTCGCATCGCCGTAACGACCTGGAAATCAGTTGCGACAGCCAGATAGCACTTCCGATTCAGGAAGGTGAAGATGTCCTGATTCGTCGCTGTGATTACCATCTGAATCTGATTCATCCGAAAGATTACAGTTATTTCAATACATTAAGCACCAAGCTCGGCTGGTCAAAAAAATTATTCTAATTTTACGCCAGCCTCTTTACTGTATATAAAACCAGTTTATACTGTACACAATAACAGTAATGGTTTTTCATACAGGAAAACAACTATGTTGGCACAACTGACCATCAGCAACTTTGCTATCGTTCGTGAGCTTGAGATTGATTTTCATAGCGGCATGACCGTAATAACTGGCGAGACCGGCGCGGGTAAATCTATTGCAATAGATGCCCTCGGCCTTTGTCTCGGTGGTCGCGCTGAAGCCGACATGGTGCGTACCGGCGCTGCTCGTGCCGACCTGTGCGCCCGTTTTTCTCTGAAAGATACGCCAGCGGCCCTGCGTTGGCTGGAAGAAAACCAGCTTGAAGACGGGCATGAATGTTTGCTTCGTCGCGTAATCAGCAGCGATGGTCGCTCCCGTGGTTTCATCAACGGTACAGCTGTTCCTCTGTCACAACTGCGCGAACTGGGTCAGTTGCTGATTCAGATCCATGGTCAGCACGCTCATCAGTTACTCACCAAACCCGAGCACCAAAAATTCCTGCTTGATGGCTATGCCAATGAAACCTCTCAGCTCCAGGAAATGACCGCACGTTATCAGTTGTGGCATCAAAGCTGCCGTGACCTCGCGCATCATCAGCAGTTAAGTCAGGAACGCGCCGCCCGTGCGGAGCTGCTGCAATACCAATTAAAAGAACTTAACGAATTTAATCCGCAGCCTGGAGAGTTTGAGCAAATCGACGAAGAGTACAAACGTCTGGCGAACAGCGGTCAATTGCTGACCACCAGCCAGAATGCATTGGCATTAATGGCTGACGGTGAAGACGCAAATCTGCAAAGTCAACTTTACACGGCTAAACAACTGGTGAGCGAATTGATTGGCATGGACAGCAAACTGTCCGGCGTACTTGATATGCTGGAAGAGGCTACCATCCAGATTGCTGAAGCCAGTGATGAACTACGCCACTACTGCGATCGTCTGGATCTCGATCCCAACCGACTGTTTGAACTTGAACAGCGCATCTCAAAACAGATTTCGCTGGCACGTAAACATCACGTCAGCCCTGAGGCATTGCCACAGTATTACCAGTCGCTACTGGAAGAACAGCAGCAACTGGACGATCAGGCCGACTCACAAGAAACGCTCGCGCTGGCGGTAACGAAACATCATCAGCAGGCACTGGAAACGGCGCGCGCGTTACACCAGCAACGCCAGCATTATGCAAATGAGTTGGCACAGCTGATCACCGATAGTATGCATGCACTCTCTATGCCACATGGGCAGTTTACGATCGATGTTAAATTTGACGAGCATCACCTGGGCGCTGACGGCGCTGATCGTATTGAGTTTCGGGTAACCACCAACCCAGGTCAGCCAATGCAGCCTATTGCCAAAGTCGCATCCGGTGGTGAGTTGTCCCGCATCGCATTGGCAATCCAGGTCATTACCGCGCGTAAAATGGAAACCCCGGCACTGATTTTTGATGAAGTGGATGTAGGGATTAGCGGCCCAACAGCGGCAGTTGTCGGCAAACTGCTACGTCAACTTGGCGAATCAACTCAGGTGATGTGTGTTACCCACCTGCCACAAGTCGCGGGATGTGGTCATCAACACTATTTTGTCAGCAAAGAAACCGATGGTGCGATGACAGAAACGCATATGCAATCCCTGGATAAAAAAGCGCGGTTACAAGAGTTGGCGCGCCTGCTTGGTGGCAGTGAAGTCACACGTAACACACTGGCGAATGCGAAAGAACTGCTTGCGGCGTAAACTTTTTTCCTGCTTCACGGTCAGAGTAAACAGCAAAACGCCGTAAGACCGGAAAGCAAAAGGTTTTAAAGTGATGAAAGGTCTATTATCATCGGCATATTACAGATGAGCCACGTACTGCTCGGGCCCGAAAAGGAATCAAATCACTATGCGCTGTAAAACGCTGACTGCTGCAGCAGCAGTACTATTGATGTTGACCGCAGGCTGTTCCACTCTGGAGCGAGTGGTTTACCGTCCTGACATCAACCAGGGGAACTATCTGACCGCTAACGACGTATCCAAAATACGTGTTGGCATGACGCAACAACAAGTTGCGTACGCATTGGGTACACCGCTGATGTCCGATCCATTTGGTACAAATACCTGGTTCTATGTCTTCCGCCAGCAACCTGGTCATGAAGGTGTAACGCAGCAAACGCTGACGCTGACCTTTAACAGTAGCGGTGTGTTGACCAACATTGATAACAAACCTGCGCTGAGTGGTAACTAATAATAAAGTTGCTCTCAAAGACGTTAAAAAAGGTGCTCAATGAGCACCTTTTTTAACGTCTGTTATTTATTCGCTGATTTTTCTGCTCGTTGCCTGCGAAGCTCTTTCGGATCGGCAATGAGAGGACGATAAATCTCCACCCGATCGCCATCATGCACAATATCGCTGAGTTTTGCCGGACGGCTGTAAATGCCGACTTTGTTTTTAGTTAAATCGATATCGGTACGCAATTCCAGCAAACCACTGGCGCGAATAGCTTCTTCAACCGTCGCGCCCTCCTGCAACGTCACGCGCTGCAGGTACTGCTTCTCAGGTAGCGCATAAGCCACCTCAACGGCAATTTTACCTGGCACTGTAGACCTCTTTTGCACGAACAGTAAAAGCCTGCACCATATTAGCTGCCAGCTCTTTAAACACACGACCAAAGGCGAGTTCAATCAACTTATTGGTAAACTCAAAGTCGAGATGAAACTCAATACGGCACGCGTCCTGGCTCAACGGCGTAAACTTCCAACCGCCGATCAATTTCTTAAACGGTCCATCAACCAGACTCATGAGAATACTTTGATTACTGGTCAACTGGTTGCGGGTTGTAAACGTTTTGCTGATCCCAGCCTTAGACACATCTACCGCAGCAGTCATCTGCCCAGGAGTGGACTCCAGAATCCGACTTCCGGTACAACCCGGCAAAAACTGAGGATAAGACTGAACGTCATTCACTAACTGATACATTTGCTCCGCGCTGTAGGGCACCAGTGCGGTCCGACTAATCTGAGGCATAACAATTTCCATCAACAAAAATCCAACAAATAATATCATTTATCCTGCTGTAAAAAAAACGCTATCCCGGCGCTGGGTAACATCGGGTTCATGCTAAGATAGAGCCTTGTCCCCCGCAGGATTGATATGGGGTGTTTTCGATTTCAGATTACCGATGATTCACGACGCTTATGACGAAGAAAAAAGCACATAAACCTGGTTCAGCGACCATCGCGCTTAACAAGCGCGCCCGTCACGAATACTTTATCGAAGAAGAGTTCGAAGCGGGACTTGCCCTGCAAGGCTGGGAGGTTAAATCCCTGCGCGCAGGAAAAGCCAATATCAGCGACAGCTATGTCCTTCTGCGCGACGGAGAGGCATTTCTGTTTGGCGCTAACATCACGCCAATGGCTGTGGCCTCCACGCATGTGGTGTGCGATCCTACCCGTACCCGCAAGTTACTTCTCAACCAGCGCGAACTGGACTCATTGTACGGTCGCGTCAATCGAGAAGGCTATACCGTAGTGGCGCTCTCCCTGTACTGGAAAAATGCCTGGTGCAAAGTGAAAATCGGCGTCGCCAAAGGTAAGAAACAGCACGATAAACGTTCAGATATCAAAGAACGCGAATGGCAGGTGGATAAAGCGCGTATCATGAAAAATGCCCACCGTTAAACCTATATAAGCGATACTAATCAAATCCTCACCGCGCCTCCCTATCCGGTGGCGCGAATGAACATCTTATCGACTGTCAAATCTGACACAGATGTAGCCATCCCATTGCTTAATCGAAAAAAAATCATACTATGCAGGCGCTAATTCCAGGATGATAACGCCTTTTGGGCTAGTCATGCTGCTCATAAATCTGGTATACTTACCGTTACACATTGGGGCTGATTCTGGATTCGACGGGATTTGCGAAACCCAAGGTGCATGCCGAGGGGCGGTTGGCCTCGTAAAAAGCCGCAAAAAATAGTCGCAAACGACGAAAACTACGCTTTAGCAGCTTAATAACCTGCTTAGAGCCCTCTCTCCCTAGCCTCCGCTCTTAGGACGGGGATCAAGAGAGGTCAAACCCAAAAGAGATCGCGTGGAAGCCCTGCCTGGGGTTGAAGCGTTAAAACTTAATCAGGCTAGTTTGTTAGTGGCGTGTCCGTCCGCAGCTGGCAAGCGAATGTAAAGACTGACTAAGCATGTAGTACCGAGGATGTAGGAATTTCGGACGCGGGTTCAACTCCCGCCAGCTCCACCAAATTTTGTTCCAAAGAAATCCAAGAAAGACCGAAAAGCCCGTAGCCATCAAGGTTTACGGGCTTTTCTTTATCCTGTGTTGTCTTGTGTCATCTTGTAATATCCCTTCTTTTTTGGCACTCTTTTTGGCACTCAAGGAAATCTCGTATAGTCATGAGGTGCCAACGATGAACGCATTAAACCCGGATAGTAAACGTTCAAACACCTTATCTCCCTTCTTAGTTGGCCAGCTATCGAGTGTCCTTGAAAAAGCGCGTCACGTAAGTCACATCTGTCACAGGCTACTTAATGTTATGATATAAAAGACTTTTACTGTGACACTGTTTCAATTAGGCCGTGACTCCTCCAATATGCGTGTCACATGAGCCAGGTAATTGAGGGACGGACGAGTGCCAAAACAAACAAAGCCGTTAACAGATACTGAAATCAAAGCAGCCAAGCCCAGAGAGAAAGACTACTCTCTTTATGATGGAGATGGGCTAAATATCCTAGTTAAAACAACGGGTAAAAAAATCTGGCAATTCCGATATTCAAGGCCGGTGAATGGGCTACGAGCCAAGCTCACTTTCGGTACATACCCAGCAATATCCCTCAAAGATGCCCGCGAACAGCGTGACAATGCCCGCGCACTGATAGCCAAACAAGTTGATCCACAAGACCACCAGCGCGATCAGTTGAGGCAAACCCAGCAAGAACGAGCCAATACCTTTCAGGTAATTGCTAAGCTGTGGTGGGAAGTGAAGAAAACAAGCGTTACCGAAGATTATGCTCAGGATATCTGGCGCTCATTAGAGAAAGATATATTTCCAATCATTGGTAATGTAGCTATCTCCGATATCAAGACACGAACTTTAGTTCAGGCAATTGAACCGGTTGAGGCCCGAGGTGCGTTAGAAACAGTCCGTCGCCTCTGCCAGCGGATTAATGAGATCATGATTTATGCACAAAACACAGGTCTGATTGATACGGTTCCCAGCATTAACATCGGTAAAGCTTTTGAGAAACCTCAAAAGAAACATATGCCCAGTATCCGTCCAGAGCAACTACCAATGCTGATGCAGACAATGCGGCTTGCGAACATTGAATTGCCCACCCGCTGCCTGTTTATGTGGCAATTGCTGACACTGACCCGCCCTGCTGAAGCTGCTGGCACTCGTTGGGAAGAGATCGATTTTGCTGCTAAGTTATGGCGTATACCCGCCAGCAGGATGAAGATGGGACGTGAACATATAGTTCCATTAACAGAACAAACACTTAATATTTTAGAGCTAATGAAGCCACTAAGCGAAAACAAGGAATATGTATTTCCGAGCAGGATAAAACCAACCCAGCCGATGAACAGCCAAACTGTCAATGCAGCTCTCAAACGGGCGGGGTTTAGCGGCATGTTAGTTTCTCATGGTCTGCGTTCTATCGGCAGTACCAGACTCAATGAAGAAGGCTTTCCTCCTGACGTAATCGAAGCAGCTTTAGCTCATGTTGATAAAAATGAAGTCAGACGCGCATACAACCGCAGCGATTATCTAGAGCAACGCAAACCAATGATGCAGTGGTGGGCTGATTTTGTCACTGCGGCGGATAGCGGCAGTATGATGAATAATAGTATTCGAGGATTGAGGTCTGTGGGATGAAGCGTAATAAAAACAATCATAAAGAATATGATCGCAATTCACGGCGTACAACAATGTTCAAGCTAGGAAATAAGGTGTCTTCTGGTAAGAATAATGCCTTTGGTGGTAATTCATTCAAACGGATTAGGGATCTGCGTATCATTCATGACTATATAAATTTTATGTCTACAGAGGGCGATCCTTTAGCAGTAATGCTGCTATACAGGAAAGAAAACTCTGTGCTGTATAAGTGCATATGCAGCTCTATCTGCAATGGGACTCTATATGTTGAGTTTGGTTATCTAGCAGAGCATCTCTATTATGAATATCATAGAAGAGGAATGAAGAGTTTTGGCAGATTTCTTAATCCGACTGAAAAAGAAGCAGTGCTATTTTTAAGCAATAAGTACCATTTATCAGAGGAAGCAATTCGTTCAATCATGAAGAAGTCTCGTTCCAGGCCGTCAAAAAATGCCAAATCGACACCTGCATTAATTCATCTACCTTCTAAACGGATCTATCTAAATAATTTAACTCATCAACAACAATTAAAATTAGAGCAGGAAAATATAGACCACATGGAAGCAGTGACAATTCACGACATAGAGGAATCACAATACCAAAGTGAAGATGACAGACAAGCCGCCATTGAAAGTTCAAAACTATATTATGATGAATTAAGGAATCAACTAGCGTCATTAGAACGTAGAGCAAAAGAAGAACCTGATGGGAAAGCCTTTTTGACACCTCCCCACCCTCGTCCCACATATCTACATACAATCCTCAGCTCAGAGGCTTATCAGGAATATGAGCATCAGAAGATAAAAGAATATAAAAAGCGCAATAAATCAGATAAATAAATATCACTCCGCTATTTTCACAAATCCGCAGCCGTAATTTTACGTCCATTCTCTTAATACCTCCATTATAATCCCGATAGCACTTGTATCATCTAAGTTTTTTAAATAAGGAGAATAAGGATGCATGGTGAAATCACTGAAAAATTACTGCGTATTAATGATGTTCTGCGCATCATTCCTGTTGGGAAATCTACCTTCTATGCTTGGGTGCAGGAGGGTAAAGCCCCCCAGCCTATCCGTTTTGGTTCTCGTTGCTCGATGTGGCGGTACTCTGATATTGAGGCATTTATCGCGGCACATACTAATAATGAGGGGGATTGCCATGAGTGATAAACACCCCATCATTGAAGCAGCTATTGCACTGGCGAAACAGAATATTCCTGTTCATCCGTTGAAAGCTGGGACTAAGCTCCCTGTGAATAAAGGTTGGTCATCCGCGCCGCTCCTGACAGTTGATGAAGTAGAAAATCAGGCTCCCACATGGGCAGTTAAAAATTATAACTTAGGGATGAGGACGGGTTATCCACTGGATGATGACAGTATATTATTAGTAGTGGATATTGATATTCATGGCGCAGCACTGACTGAGGATATGAAAGACGAACTGAATAACCAGCTCAGGGCATTTGGGTTAGACCCAAATAATCCCACGGTTATTACTGGTAGCGGGAAAAATTCTTGTCACTATTACGTGTCATTTACAGATAAAGATCTGGCCACCCAAGTAGGTGCAGCTAAGACGCTTTCTAAATCAACATTCTACAATGATGAAGGTAAACCTTGCTGGATTATTGAACTACTGGGGAAAGGTAAACAAGTTGTCTGCCCACCCAGTATCCATCCTGATACTGGTATGTCCTACACATTAATCAATGATACGATCACAACAGCACCTGAACCCTTGATTCAGTTTTTACGAACTATGCTGAACAACAAACTTTCTACTCCCCATAATGTTATGTCATCTGTCATTCCTGAAGAGATACTGACGGTGCTTCACCAACATTTTGATACAGCGATGAACAGTTTTTTCCAAGAAACGAACATTGACGCACTGAAAAGTGCATTGAACACGATCAGTGCTGATTGCGACTATGATACATGGCGGAATGTCGTATGGTCTGTACGGGCACATAATATTATGGATGCAGAAAATCTTGCTCGAGATTGGAGTAAAACTTCCAGCAAATATGATAAAGAGAAATTTATTATTCTCTGGCAGTCATACGACCCAACGGGAGGGATCGGAGCTGGTACGCTTTACCATATCGCAACACAACATGGCTGGGCTGGGTACGAAAAAAAAGCTGTGAGTCAGACTGTACAGTCTGTACCGAGCAGCAACCAATGCCCGTGTTTTCGTGTTTTTGATAGCACTGTTTACCATAGTACTGGTAATTATTGTGCTGGTGTATGGCATTTTTATAGCAATGAAAATGAAGTTAAAGGTGAGTTAGTTTGTTCCCCAGTAACTATCGATGCTATTACATGCGACACATCGGAAAGAAACTTCGGGCGGTTATTGACAATCACCAACCCTCTCGGAAAAAAACAAAAATGGGCTATGCCCATGGAACTCCTGAGCGGTAACGGTGAACCTGTTCGTGCAATATTACTGTCTTTCGGGGTAAAAATATCGAGTAATAAACTTTTGAATATGTATTTATCCGGGGCTGTTCCGGATAAAAAAATACGTTGCACACCACAATTAGGCTGGTTTGAAGATGTTTTCGTCATGCCAGATATCACCTACGGAATCCATAAACAGAATGAGATTGTCTTTCAGTCAACAGATGATCCTATTAATATTTACTCCAACGGCGGAACAACAGAAGAATGGCGCAATAATATTGCAGGACTTGCTGTAGGTAACTCGTTATTGACCACTGCCATTTGTTGTGCTTTCTCTGGTCCATTGATCGAACCCTGCCACGCAGAAAGTGGAGGCTTGCATTTTTATGGTGATTCATCTACTGGTAAAACTACTCTTGTTCAGGTTGCCTGCTCTGTCTGGGGAAGCCCTAACTATATGCGTAGCTGGCGAGCTACTGCAAATGGTATTGAAGGAGCAGCATCTATGTTTAATGGTACGTTGTTGGCTTTGGATGAAATTAGCGAATGTAATCCTCGTGAAGTAGGACAAATTATCTACGCTCTAGGTAATGGACAAGGTAAGCAACGCGCATCAAAAAGAGGGACAGCACGCGCCATAGCTCACTGGAAAACAGCAGTTATCTCAAGTGGTGAATTAACTACTGCTGCAACTATTCAACTCTCTGGTGAAAATGCTAAAGCAGGACAAGCCGTAAGGTTAGTAGATATTTCTGCTCAACGGATTCATGGTGCATGGGATAATCTTCATCACTTTAACTCTGGTGCTGAACTATCAGAACACCTTAAAGCCCAATCAAAAATCAATTACGGTGTTACAGGACGTACATTTCTTTCTCACCTGGTAAATGGCAAGTTAAAATTATCCACTCATTTCCATAAGTTTGAATCCCTCAAGGAATTTAACCCAGCTAACGCGAGCGGACAGGCCAGGCGTGTTGCCAGACGTTTTGCATTGCTAGCATTGGCAGGAGAACTCGCCACTAAATTCGGACTGACAGGGTGGGAAGCCGGTTATGCAACGAATACTATGATTTCAATGTTTCAGTCATGGTTAACATCAGTAGGTAATGCGCCACTGGAAGGACAGAATATTCTCCAGCAAGTCCGTGATTTTATTGAGCGTTATAGTGACAGTCGGTTTAGCAGTAAAGAAGGTTATCCATCAAACAGATTTATTAATGAACGTGCTGGCTGGTGGGACGAATCCCCGACTGGGGGGAAAGTATATCTGTTCACTTCGGCAGGATTTCGTGAGGCCACGCGAGGCTATGATTTTAAGCGTTCTATTAAGGCATTAACCGAGGCTGGCATTCTGAAACCCCAGGAAAATAATCAAAGCGGTGTTATTCGGGTAAGGATTGAAGGGCAGCAGTACAGAGTTTATCCTATTTGTTTTTGTGACGATGAAAATAATAAGGATAAATATATATGAATACATATTTATCATCTTTGCATAAAAGGCTTGGAATTACCCCCCTGCAACAAAGCGAGGGGAATTCTGACACTAAAGATATTTATCTTCCATATACTCAGGAGCTGGAAAATAAAATCAAGTCTTGGATTAATCATCTTGATACCGAGACTCATGATAGTATTTTTTATGAATGTGATCTTTGTAAAACATTCAAATGCAGCAAAGAAGACCTTGCCATAGCTGCTGAAAATATACCTCTCTACAGTCATATTAAAAATATTAATGGTGTGAAAATCCGCTACTATACAGCAACACCACCTTCAACTGGCCTGCAAGAACTCACCGATGTTCAACAATTTATGTTTAAATGTTTACAAAGGGGATATATTTCCACACCAGAAAATGGCTGGAGTCCAATTGTTCAATCTTTAAATCTCTATGAAACTTTCACTCGTAGCGAAGAATATCGGGGAACAAATCGCTCTTCTTTTGGACGAAGTCTTTCCAGAATGGGATTGGCTAAATCCATACTTGCAGGAAATCCTCCATACAGATGTCGTTCATTCTTGTTCAAAGGGTTAAATGAGTCCAGGTGTGCTTTTGCATCGAATATACTGAAAGATAAAAATTTCGTTTGGGGGGAGAACAGTCCCCCTCCAATGTAATTAATGGATATTTTTATGCCGCATCATTTTATAAAATGCAGGAGCACATAATAATGAGCAGATAACAATATTTCTGATTATTAAAATTGCTCCCTGTTGACCAAGACCATTAAAATACCCCTCAGCAATTAATGAGGCGCCAAATGTTATAAAAATCAAAAGATAATAATTCAATGGAATGTATAGGATAGTTAATATTAATGCTACCCATTTATTTTTTAATAAATCAACATTGGTTTTATTCAAAAGATATGATATTAGTTTTGCAAAAAATAATGATATGGCAAATATTACGATGAAAGTTATCATTCTTTTCCTCTCCTGAACAACTATTTAAGACTAAAAATATTCACTCAACTTCAGTCGCGACTCTTTCAGCTTCAATTACAAACATATTGGCATCCCGAGCATACCTAGCGACATTCCTCGGGTTAATAAAGTTGGAATCTAATTTAATAGCAGCATTTGACGCACCCTTTTCTAGATTAGGAAACTGCATCGCACCGATTGCATTGTTTTGTACACTGGCTATACGTTCTTCAACATACTCCCACCATTCTTTATCCGAAGTAATTTGAGGGGCGCAAAAACCGAATAGTGCAGCGTCACTCCACTCTGGCGCATGAGATGCGGCATGTATTGTCTCTTCTTTGGCATAAGATTTCTTCCATTCGCGACTTCCAACTGTAAGGCAGTCCTTGCATAGCAAACCGTCTTTCCCCAAAGAAAGTGTGTAAAGCGGCATCACCGGGCTTACTGAGTAATTCTGTTCCCCCCGAGAAGCGCACCCCACAGATTCAATAGATCCCATTAAAATCAGACAATTATTGATAGAGTTCATTCAGCATCCCCCTCACCCATATACTACGTTATTCGTAGTATCGAAAACAATCAAAAACTACGATTCTCGTAGCTCCCTATGATGAGAGCACATATGAATCCGACAATAACCCGTGCAAAAATCTTTTGTAAGCGCCTGAAAGAAGCGAGGCTTGCTGCTGGCCTATCCCAAAAGAAACTGGGAATAGCCGCAGGAATTGATGAGTTCGTCGCGAGCACACGTATCAACCGATACGAAAAGGGTATTCATGAAGTTGATATCAATACAGCACAAAATCTAGCTAAGGCTCTTAATGTTCCACTTCCCTACTTCTATACTATTGATGATCAACTAGCCTTTGTAATTCTGCATTTTTTAAAACTTCCTTGTGATGTACGCGCAGAAATACTATCAATTATTACCTCTCATGGAATACATCAGAATTCCAGCTCCGATACAAAACTATGAACATATAGATGTTACGCAAGTATTTTCTTTAGCTTTTATATATCACTTAACACATAAATAAAAACATATGTAATTTAGCTATTATTAACCTATTTACAATGCAAATCAATTCTATATTAACTTATGGATATTTAGTAAAATAATGCGCATTTTTTAGTGTCATCTCAATTTTTTCACAACTGCACATTTATAATACTCAGCGCCTATGTTATATACTCAATAAACTTCAAGTTGCATGTTTGAGCAACAGCGCAGCCCGAGCCTTATGGGCATGAAGCGACACTGGCAACATGCAACTTCAAGTATCACGAGTATATACAATGAACTCGCAGGGCTCATCTGCCAAGCCCCTTAAGTAATACATCAAGTATGAAACGATTAGCTAAACGGGCAATATCCTTATCAGACAGGTAAGCAACTGAATGTTTCTCAAACGCCCCCATGCTTTCAATGACAGCATTCTGTACGGCCTGAGGATAATCCCCAAGCATGATTTGCTCGATATCGTTATGGCGAAGTTGATCCATCACAGAATCATTTTCGGAAACTTTAGCCGCCACGCCATCAAGCCATACCAGCTTGTCAGCATCGGTCGTTTCTTCGCCAAACAACTCATTTAACTGTTCCAGAATATGCGATAATAGATCTTTCGGCCTTTCCGCAATTGAGCCACCGACGCTGGTGATCCCTTTAAGCCCTTCTCCCCCTTCTTGTAACTTGAGATCCTGAGTACGCTTTTCCCACAACTTATAGTGTGTTAGCTGTACCTGACTGATATCAAGATCGTCATCAAGCCGTTCCTCTCTTAGCAACGGCAACAAGTGGCGAGCAAAGACATTTAAGCGTTCCAGTTCTTCATCTGCCAGATCGACAATTTGCGAAGCAAATTCATAAAAGCGGATAAAGCTATTCATATCTTTTTTGAACGTATCCAGCACATCCTTCGCTTCACGAGCTTGCTTGACACTACGTTCGCAGTTTACTCGCCAAGTTTCATCGCCACTTTTCTTTGCATCTTCGAGTGTCGATAATGCCCCTCGTAATACATCCATCGCGGAACGGTAACGGTGAGTAAAACGATCTACCGCAGGTTTACAATACCCCGTTAACGCTTCAGGACCACGTTTCGGATCAAAATAGGCATCAGAAAAATTAATCACTTCATGCCATTGCCATATATGCTGTTCGTTCAGCTTATGGAAAATGGCATAAACAAGGTTGGGATCGGATACCTGCACCAATTCGGCATTCTGATAATACTCTTTAAAATCAGCCAGGATATCCTGAGGATCGTTAACAAAATCAAGAACAAATGTGCTGCTTTTCCCCGGATACGTACGATTAAGACGGGAAAGTGTCTGAATACAATCCACTCCCTTGAGTTTTTTATCAACATACATGGCTATCAGTTTGGGCTGGTCAAAGCCTGTCTGGAATTTATTGGCAACCAGCATCACCTGATAATCATCAGTATCGAATGCTTTACGCATATCCCGACCTTGCAGGCCAGGGTTCATCGAGTTTTCCGTGTAGCTTTCGCCCTCATCGACAACTTCACCTGAGAACGCCACCATTGCTGTTAAACGTTGATAGCCTTTTTCCCGCACATAGCTATCAAACGCCTGCTTATATTTTACTGCTTCAAGGCGACTACTGGTTACTACCATCGCTTTCGCTTCGTGATTTAGTAAATGAGCAACATGCTCACGGAAATGTTCAATGATGACCTGTGATTTTTGGGCAATATTGTGAGGGTGTAAGCGAACCCACTTGTTCAACTGCGTTTTGGCTTTTTTGCGGTCGACTTCTTTATCTTCGGCATCATGCGCCAGACGATACGCCTGCCCGTAGCTGGTGTAATTTTTCAGAACATCCAGAATAAACTCTTCTTCGATCGCCTGTCGCATTGAATACAGATGAAATGGCTTCGGTTTATTGTCATTCGCCAAAGGCATTTCGGGATGAGGCGGTCTACCAAACAGCTCTAACGTCTTAGCTTTAGGCGTGGCAGTAAAGGCAAAATAGCTTATATCAGAGGAACCTCTGCGAGCCTCAAGCGTCGCATTGATAACATCCTGACCATCCATTTCTTCTTCATCTATTTTTTCCGCCATCAGCACTTCGCGAAGTTGTCGAGCCGTCGTTCCTGTCTGGCTTGAGTGCGCTTCATCAGCGATAACTGCAAAGCTTCGTCCTTTCAGACCAGTACTTTCCTGAATAGCCTTGAGCACATGCGGGAAAGTCTGGATCGTCACGATGATAATTGCCGTACCAGACGATAAAGCCTCGGTTAGTTGCGAAGACTTACTACCCGACTCTCGACTGATTTTACAAACCACTCCATCCTGATGTTCAAACTGGTAAATCGTGTCCTGCAATTGACCATCCAATACAGTGCGGTCAGTAATAACGATTACCGAATTAAAAAATTTGTTGCCATCCGGGCGGTACAATGACGCTAACTGATGGGATAACCAAGCTATTGAGTTGGATTTACCGGAACCAGCGCTATGCTGAATGAGGTATTTTTGCCCTGTTCCCTCCACCCGAACAGCATTTAGTAATGACTGAACAGCGACCCATTGGTGGTAACGCGGGAAAATCAGAGTTTCCTTGATTTCCTGGTGACCAAGCGCATCATCAACGCGCTTTTGTTCCAGATGTAAATAGCGCCCCAGAATACGCAGCCAGTTATCTGGTTGCAGGATTTCCTGCCATAGATAGGCTGTCGCATACCCCTCTAATGGTTGATCATTACCCGCCCCGCCTTCTGCGGTTCCCCGGTTAAAAGGCAGGAAAAAGGTTTTCTTTCCATCTAGTTTGGTGGTCATTGCCACCTCATACTGATTAACCGCAAAATGGACCAGCGCACCGCGTTTGAAGGTCAACAGTGGTTCTAATTTATTTCCGGTTTTTGGCTGGCGGTCATTGATGTATTGTAGTTTTGCCGCATCAAGCGATTGTTTAAACGCTGATTTCAGTTCAAGCGTGGCGACAGGCAACCCATTCAGGAACAATGTCAAATCAATGCGGCCATCATAGCCATTGGGCGAATAAATCAGTTCAGGTACTACCCGTAAACGGTTAGCGCAATAGCGAACCAGTAAGTCTGGATTAAGGTCATGATCGGGTTTAAAGGTGCAAAGCTGAAAACGAGCACCGCGATCCGCTAAGGTATGTCTCAGCGTCCATAAGGTTCCTTTAGCCACAAGATGTCTCTCAACCGCGTTGAGAAAATGTACATCTGTATCTTTTGGATAAATTCCGCAAAACTTGTCCCAGACTTCCGGCTGGGTTTCCTGTACATAAGCAAGCGCATCTTCTGGATAAATCGCCCTTACACGATCGTAGCCGGATGAGCTTCCAAATAACCAACCACTGGATGATAGTTGCTCAATAATGTGATTCTGGAATAATAGTTCTGCGGATTTAGATACCATATCAGTTCTCTTGATACGCTTGCTCAATCAGTAACTTAGCTTTTGCCAAATCGACCTGATTATGGACAACGACCTCAATATCACCGGTTCCCCAGTGTCCCAAATTAGTAACATCTCTGACGATATCAGAGATGATCACCTGCTCCGGTTTTAGTTTCAGGTAAAGCTTGACGTGTGGTTCTTTGGCTGTAGGCCATATCACGACGCTTAGAAAATTCTTTATCTTCTGAAACGCAGTATAAAGCAGTAACTCTTTGCGCTGAACCTCATCACCCAGGCTATCGGCAAAATCACAGATATTCTGATAAAGCGCAACCAGTTCAGGGGAAGACTTACCCAGACGATAGCATTGAGCATTTTTCTTCTGCTTCGGCACCTGATTCTCTATTGCAACAGGCTGAGGCTTGTGAGTCTCGGTAGCAGCATTCACCAGCTCAAACATCAGGAGATCAGGGTTAAACAGCTTATAGCGGATAAGATTAATATTGCGGTTAATCTGCGCAACGGCATGCTCATCATATTTGGTAAAATCTGCCGCAATGCAAATCACACGGGCATTGGACCAGTCGATATCGTCAGCAACCTGTTTACCAAACTTATCCATCACCAACCAACGGAACTCGGCTTGATGATCTAATAGCCAGTCCAGATAGAACAACCCCTGATTAATGACGTTCTCGTTACTCTGACGTTTATATTCGATAATCACTGGCGTGTTGTTTTCATCCAGCCCCAATGAGTCAATACGGCCCTTGTGGGTCTTGCCTGTGCTGTATTCTGTCGCCAAAAAACGTACCCCAAGGAAAGCCTCCATATGAGATTCGATCAGCTTTTGCAGATCTTTTTCAATTGCTGCTGATTTTCCCGGTAGTTCAGAGACACCGTTTTTACCGTAACGAAAGAGCTGGATATCACTCATGCTGCATCCTTAGCATCGGGTTCCCAGTTGCGTACGTCAATTTTACCGGTTACGGCAGCGGAAATCAGAGCTGAACGACGTTCTTTTAACTTATTGATTAACAAATTGGCAACATCAAAGAGCTTATCAAAACTTGCAAGTTGCTCATACAGATAAGCACTTATCTCTTCCTGTTCATCTATTGGCGGAAGAGCAACAACCCAAGATTTAATATGCTCTTGCGATACTTTTGCCATTGTCATACTAGAGCCTCGAGCATCAAGTTTGATTTGGTGTCTAATGTAGTCAGACAGTAAAACAAAACAAACAAACTGTGCGATAGACTTATTGTTAGGAACCAATCTATATACCAGATCGCTTAGCATAACGTCCCTGATAGGTTTATCCTTGACATAACAAGCATCCGCCACCAATTCAGGAGTATTTCCACGGGTAACTAATAGATCACCCTTCTTAATTAAATATTTACAATCAAAATCTACCCTATTGAAAAGGCATTTTGACTCCACTTCATTAAACACTCCTTTTTTAACTGCGCTAATTTTAATTACACCAATATCACCATGTTCAGGAACATTATTATCACATAAAGGGCTACTTCCTTGTTCTATTTTTGAAATAGCATAGCGTAAAGACATGACCGTCCAGTGCTCAGGGATAGAATCAATATAAAGAGAGTCTATTTTTTTTAATTTAACATGGCGATTCAATCCCTTAGTTACTGCATGTGAAATCACCGCTTGTCTTTTTTCTTTAAGTAACTCTATTAGTCTCTCTTGTTTACTAATCAATCTATCAATCTTAGCCGTTTCATATTCTAAGAAAGATGAAATATAAACCTGCTCCTCAAAAGTAGGAACCAACAATCTTTCCAACTTCAAGTTATCCATAGGAATCCTTAACCTATGGTCTAAAATACCATAACCTAATCGTTTCAATCCCTGTTGAAATTCTTTTATCTGAAATATCCACCCTACATATTCGTTATAAATCTTCTCTTTATCTCTAACTTTCAACACTAAATAAACAGGACTAAGCACTCCAATATACTTAGATATACCAACCGATCCAATGATCACATTCATACTATTAATCACGAGATCACCAATTCTAACGACTTTATATCTCCCAATATCATCGGAGGCTTTATTACCTATATTGCCTTTATCCTCATATGGGATAACCCCTAGATCTTTGACAACAGAGAGCACCTTTTCGACAAGCAGTTTCTGATTGTTTTCTCCCCTTTCTAACAACAACGAACCCAGCCTTTCAGAAAGCCAATGTGCTGGAATCTTGCCAGCCCAATGTGATTCACTGTCTTTATATTCTGAATAACCAGAGTATTTATCCATCAAGAATGAACCTCCACTAGCAAAGCCATAAGCTCTCTGCTCACTTCATCCATTTCCTGATCAATCTCCGCTAGAGAACGCGGCGGTTGATATTGATAAAAATGTCGGTTAAAAGGGATTTCATAACCCACTAAACCAATCTGCCCATCATAAGGATCGGTTTTTTCGATATCGATCCACGCATCAGGCACATGCGGTAACACCTCGCGAGCGAAATATGTTTCAACTGATTCACTCAATGGCACATTTTCATAATCACGCAAATTAGTATCAGCTTCAGGCCTGCCTTTAGTCTTACAAACATCAGCGTTCTCATCTGTTTCACTTAAGTGTTTTATCAACAGCTTAAACTGAACAGAAGAAACTTTCGGCAATGCTTTTTTGAATTTTTCCCGGTTTAAATATTTATCATCCATTGCATCCAGAGCGGTTAATAAGTCTGGAGCACCATGTTTGGACCAATCTTTATCCGCCAGCAACGCTTCACGACGTGCAGGATCGCGAGGAAAAAATGCCAGCTTAAGCGGTCTTTCCACAGTAATACGGCGATAGCCAAAATCAGAGGTCTTAAACAGCTTAACATTAGCCGAAGGTTGATAGCGCGTATACTGATTCACAATCTCGTCAATCTGCCCTTCTGTTAACTCTTTACGCTTACTACCAAGAGATTTCCGCATCGGCGCAAATTGCTCTGTGGCATTAATCAGCAGCACCTTGCCCTTACGTTCTTTCGGTTTATGATTGCTGAGTACCCAGATGTAAGTCGCAATCCCGGTGTTGTAGAACATATCGGTCGGCAACGCGACAATAGCATCCAGCAGATCCTGTTCCAGCACAAAGCGGCGGATCTCACTTTCACCACTGCCCGCACCTCCGGTAAAGAGTGGCGAACCGTTAAGAATGATCCCGATACGACTGTTATCGTTCATCTTACTAATGAGGTGCAGCAAGAACAGCAAAGAACCATCGGATACTCTCGGCAAACCGGGTCCAAAACGACCATCGTAGCCCTTTTTATGTTCTTTGCGGATAACGGTATCAATCTTTTTCCAGTCAACGCCAAACGGTGGGTTGGACAGGCAGTAATCAAAACGCTCATTCCAGAGTTGATCGTCAGAGAGGGTATTACCCAGCTTGATATTGCTGATATCCTGTCCCTTGATCAGCATGTCCGCTTTACAGATAGCGTAAGACTCTGGGTTTAGCTCCTGACCATAAGCCCGAAGGCTGGCGCTGGGGTTTATTCCATGCAGGTATTCCATACCGCTGGAAAGGAAACCGCCTGTCCCGGCAGTAGGATCGTAGATGCGGCGGATCAGTCCCGGTTTAGTCAACGCTGCATCGTCGTCCGCAAACACCAGAGAGGTTGTCAGTCGCACGATATCCCGTGGCGTAAAGTGCTCACCCGCCGTTTCGTTAGAACTTTCTGCAAATCGGCGGATCAAGTCCTCAAATATCAGCCCCATATCGTGGTTGCTGACTGAAGAAGGGCTCAAATCAGCCTCGGCAAATTTTTTGGCTACTTTGTAGAGTAAATTGGCATCATCAAGCTGCTGTATAAACTCATAGAATTTAAAGTGTTCGAAGATCTCACGCGCGTCATGGCTGAATGAGCGAATGTAGCGCTCAAGATTAAGACGTGGCTGTGTTTCCCCCAACTTACTGAGCTCCAACGGCGAAGTATTGTAAAAGTGTTGCCCGGAAGCGTGGCGAAGTATTGCATCAGCAGCGTTCTCATCAAGCTTTTCAACCACAGGTAACTTATCGAGTACAGCCTGTTTAGTAGGCGTGAGCACGCACTCAAGACGACGAAGAACGGTGAATGGCAGAATCACTCTGCCATACTGTGACTGTTTGAAATCACCACGTAGTAAGTCAGCGACGGACCATAAGAAAGCCGCCATTGAAGAAAAATTAGTCATTGTATTACCTCTTGATTTTGCTCTATTGTCCACGTTAGGGTAAAGAGGACAAGGGATAGTTGTAGACCTTAATGATTTTTCATGCGTGGTGGCACAAGTTTTACATGCTAGACGGGACGGTGCCTTGGTTATCGCACTATAATTACGAACTGACCATCCCCTGAGCGATGAGGCACACAAGGCTATGTAATAGCTATTACTATAAGAGCAACCAGGAAGATACCGGAATGTTAGACCTCGTTACTACATGCCTACTCTTAGGGTTATACTGCCCCAAGAGGTTCTCATTCAGATAGATTTATTGATGCTTTAATGCTGTCCCCTACATAACGCAGAAATCTTTTTATCCTTGATGAGCCGCTTATCTTCGTTAACTAGCCTAACGTTCAGCTTTTTCATACAAGCTTGGCAAAGAATCTTACGAGACAACCATGCAAGGACTTCATGCACGATTCACAAAGTTTTACGCATCTGCCACGCTTCGTTTTTATAGAAGGAAATTTCAATTCAACCAGTGGCGTTTGCAGCATGGACTAAAGTTCGGCGCACTTTTCGTTCTAGGAGGAGTATTTGCAAATATTTTCGCATTGAATTTACTACAAGCAGTTACCGTAAATTATTTCAAACATGTCGAAAATCTAAACATACTCAGAACTCTTCTTGGAGGAGTTGGAGCTGCATTGCTCGGAGCGACAGCTATCGCATTCTCCCTCGTGGTTTTTGCAATGCAGATCAATATAGAACGGATGCCCCATGGCTTATTCAGAAGGCTAAGTTCAGACAAAAAACTACTTGGCTCATTTCTCGGAGCATTTCTGATAGCACTTGTCGTTGCTGCTATGTCTCTCATTCCTAACGGGAGTTGGGCGTTAAACGCCATTTTTTTGGCGAGTTGGGGGACTATTCTTATCTTGACGCTATTCCTTTATGCATATAGGCGTGCTCTTCAACTCATTAATCCGATTGAACAACTTACTATTATGTCAAACGCCGTCCGGCATGATTTGAAAAAATGGAGTTGGCTCGCCGATAAGGCCGTTATTCTTTTGAATGAAAAGTCACCTGCCGTGGTCGATAGTGAAGTAACAGAAACACACTTTAATGTTGCTAAAGCACAATTCTTTAAAGTTAACACCGACTGGAACAAAACTGCGGGACAGGCAATCCATTACGCTATTTCCTACGCAAAGCGCTTCGCCAGTCATGGTGATCATGAGGTTACCGAATACGCTTTCGAGTGCATAATGCAAGTAAATGCTAGTTATTGCACTGCAAAGCACGGCACTTTTGTTGGGCACAATCCTTTCTTCGAAGTAACTGATACTACAGATAGCTTTATTAATACATCACTAGAACTATTACGGCAGACGATGAAAACCGCATTGGCAGGTGGGGATGAGCTGCTGGCGGGAAGCACATTGCGCGGCATAGCTCGCCTTTATGCCGTATACCTACTGATAGATTATGCAGGACGCAACCAAAGCAAGCATCATGCATCACTAGCTGCTAGTTATCTGGGATCGGCTGTAGAATCTATTGTCCCATACAATATGCCAGATCTCATGATGGAAGGCATTCGGTTGATGGGGAAGGCATCAATACTATCGCTAGATCACGCTCCTACTTCAGAAATAGTTAGTATTGCCAATAAGATTTCAGCCCTATCAACCGTTGGGATAGTCAGTGTCAACTATCAACCTGTAACGTTGACAGCATTCGGACAGCTTGCTGACATTACTTACCAACTTCTTTTAAAGGGTAAGCACGACATCCAGTATCCAGTTAAACAATTACGTTCAAATGTTACCGAGGCAGCAAAACGTTTTTTGGCTACTTCGGACACACTATATAGCTCCCAACATTGCAGTACTTTAGGCCCGTATTTTTCGAGCACAAGCACTTCATCGCTTCGGAGTAGACTCACTTCACTAGTCAACCAATTGGTTGAGATACCTTCAGACAATGTACGCGCTAGTGAAATCATTGCCAACATCGAGACCTGGTCGGATCAGATCTACGTTATGCAAAAAGAGCTTCTTTTACTTGCATTGCAGAAACGTTCTTCTTTCACTTTAGATGTTATTTATTGGACGATTGGAATTTCTGAGTTATTAAATGCGCTTTCAAACGCCCCTTCCTGTACTCCATATTTGAAAGGCCAGCTTAGAAAAAATGCTATCTGGCTTATCTCTACACTGTCGTTCCTTCCCGACGAAATGGAATCAGTAACTTTCGTCGAAAATTACTCATTTACTGAGATTCTTTTCGAAGCAGCGCTGAATGGATTAGAGCGTGACTGCCAGGAATTCTATGAAAATTGCAAGAAACTCCTGATAGGGTGGGCAAAGCAAGGCGGAAGATACGAAACGGGCCATGGTATTCTGGAAAAAGCGGTCACAGGGCTTGTAGCCCTGGCTTTAAGGGAAGAAAATCCAAATGCAGTAGTTAATTTAAAAACCCAGTTCCGCATAATGCTTTCCAGTGATAGAGCACCTTCAATGGAGGCAAGGGCTCGAACTACAGCGCGTTTAGCAAAAAGGTGCAGAGAATTTCGGCATAGCGAAAGCTGGCATTCTCAAATCGAGAACACACTTGCTCATCTCAATCGCACTGATGTAAATAAACTAATATATGAGATGGCAGAAATCCTCTCATCAGACACGCCGTCGAACCCAGACCCAGCTTAAAAATATCAGGCGTATCAAAAACTGACCAATATCTAACTTCAGGTAATGTCAGCTTATAGGCTTCGTAACCCAGTGGCCTTCAAAACCCTAGGGTTTAAGGCCATGATTTCATAAATACTCTTGATAATACAAGTTATTGAGTATTCTCTCTGATATAAAAAATTATTGTAGTTTCAAAATTAAAAATTTTTCAGAAAAAATAAAAACAGATGCGTTTGAGAGGTATAGTATATAAATATTTCATGCCAAGACTATGTCTCCAGTCCAAACAGCCCCCTCCCATTAATACATCTACTCTATCATTGAAACTTGGAAATGCTGCAAGTAAGTACATATGACACTTTCTTGATTACGCGTCATATAGAGTGACATAAGGATGAAGCATAACTCATTGATATTAAAAGCAGTGACGTCAGTGACACATATGACGCTCCTTTTTACAAAGTGTGTTTATCTATAATGTTTATCATTTCTCGGCAAGCATCATTGTACTTGAGCCTTATAACATCAACTTTATGGCACCCATTATGGCACCCAATGAAAATTGAATTAGATAAAAATACATATATAACAATAAATTAAAAAACCAATTCAGACTCCGCCAGCCCACCAATCATGATTGGACGGTGTAAGGACTACACCAACAAAAACAGGAAGTTATAAGTCTCAGCAGGACACCGACCAGACGGTGAGGAGACAAAAAAGGATACGCAACGGAGTCGCGACTCCCTATGACATTAAAGCCCGCTGATGCGGGCTTTTTTATTGGTCCTGACCCGCCCTGAATAGAATTCATCCAATTACAGTCCAGACATATACAGTATCCCTCAGCTCAGTATCAGCTTCTCGACAAATGGTCACTGTTATTTACCCGTTGCCAGAAAGAGAATAATTTGCTCCCATAGCCAGCCTTCCCGGAATCTGTATATTCATTAATATTGTTATCGATTCCATCAAGTAACATAGGTTGGATGCGATTGATCTTACTCACATTAGTCGACACGGAACTCAGTAAGTTGAACTCTGAAAAAGCAGTTTAAATAGCATTTAAACAAATGCCACCAGTTCGAAAAAGAGTATAAGCACACTTAATATATTGTTTTAATTATTCATTTCCTTTCAACCCAATTCTTATCCCTCACATTATTTGTTATTAATTTGTTGTTTTTGATCACAATAAGAAAACAATATGTAACTTTTATGCGCATTTTTCAGAAATGTAGATATTTTTAGATTATGGCTACGAAATGAGCATCGCCATGTCACCCTACATCTCATAAGAGGATCGCTTCTGATGAATGCACTGACCGCCGTACAAAATAACGCTGTCGATTCAGGCCAGGACTATAGCGGATTCACTCTCATCCCGTCGGCGCAATCCCCGCGTCTGCTGGAACTCACCTTCACCGAACAGACGACCAATCGGTTCCTCGAACAGGTTGCCGAGTGGCCCGTGCAGGCGCTGGAGTACAAATCGTTTCTGCGTTTTCGGGTAGGCAAAATTCTCGACGATCTGTGTGCGAATCAGCTGCAACCGCTGCTGTTGAAGACCCTGTTAAACCGCGCTGAAGGTGCGCTGTTGATCAATGCGGTGGGTATCGATGATGTCGCGCAGGCGGATGAGATGGTGAAGCTGGCGACGGCGGTGGCGCATCTGATTGGTCGCTCCAATTTTGACGCCATGAGCGGTCAGTATTACGCGCGTTTCGTGGTGAAAAATGTTGATAACTCAGACAGCTATCTTCGTCAGCCGCACCGCGTAATGGAGCTGCACAACGACGGCACTTACGTCGAAGAGATCACTGATTACGTGCTGATGATGAAAATCGACGAGCAGAACATGCAGGGCGGTAACTCGCTGCTGCTGCATCTCGATGACTGGGAACATCTGGACCTCTTTTTCCGCCATCCGCTGGCGCGCCGTCCGATGCGCTTTGCCGCGCCGCCGAGCAAAAACGTCAGCAAAGATGTCTTCCATCCGGTGTTCGATGTCGATCAGCAGGGCCGCCCGGTGATGCGCTATATCGACCAGTTTGTCCAGCCGAAAGACTTCGAAGAAGGCGTGTGGTTGAGCGAGCTTTCCGATGCCATTGAAACCAGTAAAGGCATTCTTTCTGTACCCGTTCCCGTTGGCAAATTCCTGTTGATTAACAACCTGTTCTGGCTGCACGGTCGCGACCGCTTTACTCCGCACCCGGATCTGCGCCGTGAACTGATGCGTCAGCGTGGCTATTTCGCTTACGCCACTCACCACTACCAGACGCATCAGTAAGCGCAAAGGAATTGAGCGGATGTATGATTTTGTGATTATTGGCGGCGGCATCATCGGCATGTCGACCGCCATGCAACTGATTGATGTTTATCCGGATGCCCGCATTGCGTTGCTGGAAAAAGAGTCCGGCCCGGCCTGTCACCAGACGGGCCACAACAGCGGCGTGATCCATGCCGGAGTCTATTACACGCCCGGCAGCCTGAAGGCGCAGTTTTGCCTGGCGGGGAACCGTGCCACTAAAGTCTTTTGCGATCAAAACGGCATTCGCTACGACAACTGCGGCAAGATGCTGGTCGCCACGTCTGAACTCGAAATGGAACGGATGAATGCGTTATGGAAACGCACGGCGGCAAACGGAATCGAGCGCGAGTGGTTAAACGCCGAGGAGCTGCGCGAGCGTGAACCGAATATCACCGGGCTTGGCGGCATTTTTGTGCCGTCCAGCGGCATTGTCAGCTACCGCGAAGTGACGGCGGCGATGGCAAAAATCTTCCCGGCCAGAGGTGGTGAGATTATTTATAACGCCGAAGTCAGCGCCCTCAGTGAGCATAAAAACGGCGTGGTGATACGTACCCGTCAGGGCGGTGAATATGAAGCATCGACGCTGATTAGCTGTTCCGGGCTGATGGCTGACCGGCTGGTGAAAATGCTCGGCCTCGAACCGGGCTTTATTATCTGCCCGTTCCGCGGCGAGTATTTCCGCCTTGCGCCGGAGCATAACCAGATTGTTAACCACCTGATTTACCCCATTCCCGACCCGGCAATGCCATTTTTGGGCGTGCATCTCACCCGCATGATCGACGGCAGCGTGACCGTCGGGCCAAACGCGGTGCTGGCTTTCAAACGCGAAGGCTATCGTAAGCGCGACTTCTCATTTAGCGACACGCTGGAAATTTTGGGCTCGTCGGGGATTCGCCGAGTGCTGCAAAACCATCTACGCTCAGGACTGGGCGAGATGAAAAACTCGCTGTGCAAAAGCGGCTATCTGCGGCTGGTGCAAAAGTATTGTCCCCGGCTTTCGTTAAGCGATCTCCAGCCCTGGCCCCCCGGTGTGCGGGCGCAGGCAGTATCGCCGGACGGCAAGCTGATTGACGATTTTCTGTTTGTCACCACCCCGCGCACGATCCACACCTGTAATGCGCCCTCCCCGGCAGCGACATCAGCAATTCCTATTGGTGCGCATATTGTCAGCAAGGTACAAACGCTGTTGGCAAGCCAGAGTAACCCCGGACGCACGCTGCGAGCGGCACGTAGTGTGGATGCCTTACACGCCGCATTTAATCAATAACCTTTGAAAACAGGATGTAGCGATGAAACTTAACGACAGTAACTTATTCCGCCAGCAGGCGTTGATTAACGGGGAATGGCTGGACGCCAACAATGGCGAGGTCATCGACGTCACCAATCCGGCGAACGGCGACAAGCTGGGTAGCGTGCCGAAAATGGGCGCTGATGAAACCCGCGCCGCTATCGACGCCGCCAACCGCGCCCTGCCCGCCTGGCGTGCGCTCACTGCCAAAGAACGCGCCAACATTCTGCGCAACTGGTTCAATTTAATGATGGAGCATCAGGACGATTTAGCGCGCCTGATGACCCTCGAACAGGGCAAACCACTGGCTGAAGCGAAAGGCGAAATCAGCTACGCCGCCTCATTTATTGAGTGGTTTGCAGAAGAAGGCAAACGTATTTATGGCGACACCATTCCCGGTCATCAGGCCGATAAACGCCTGATTGTTATCAAGCAGCCGATTGGCGTCACCGCGGCTATCACGCCGTGGAACTTCCCGGCGGCGATGATTACCCGTAAAGCCGGTCCGGCGCTGGCGGCAGGCTGCACGATGGTGCTGAAGCCCGCCAGTCAGACGCCGTTCTCTGCGCTGGCGCTGGCAGAACTGGCGATTCGCGCGGGCGTTCCGGCTGGCGTGTTTAACGTAGTCACCGGTTCGGCGGGCGCGGTCGGTAACGAACTGACCAGCAACCCGCTGGTGCGCAAGCTGTCGTTTACCGGCTCGACCGAAATTGGCCGTCAGTTAATGGAACAGTGCGCGAAAGACATCAAAAAAGTGTCGCTGGAGCTGGGCGGCAACGCACCGTTTATTGTCTTTGACGATGCCGATCTCGATAAAGCCGTGGAAGGCGCGCTGGCCTCGAAATTCCGTAACGCCGGGCAAACCTGCGTCTGCGCCAACCGCCTGTATGTGCAGAACGGCGTGTATGACCGCTTTGCCGAAAAATTGCAGCAGGCGGTGAGCAAACTGCACATCGGCAACGGGCTGGAGAAAGGCGTCACCATCGGGCCGCTGATCGATGAAAAAGCGGTAGCAAAAGTGGAAGAGCATATTGCCGATGCGCTGGAGAAAGGCGCGCGCGTGGTTTGCGGCGGTAAAGCACATGAACGCGGCGGTAACTTCTTCCAGCCGACCATTCTGGTGGACGTTCCGGCTAACGCCAAAGTGTCGAAAGAAGAGACGTTTGGCCCCCTCGCCCCGCTGTTCCGTTTTAAAGATGAAGCCGATGTGATTGCGCAAGCCAATGACACCGAATTTGGACTTGCAGCCTATTTCTACGCCCGTGATTTAAGCCGCGTCTTCCGCGTGGGCGAAGCACTGGAGTACGGCATCATCGGCATCAACACCGGCATTATTTCCAATGAAGTGGCCCCGTTTGGCGGCATTAAAGCCTCGGGTCTGGGTCGTGAAGGTTCGAAGTATGGCATCGAAGATTACTTAGAAATCAAATATATGTGCATCGGTCTTTAACTGGAGAATGCGAATGAGCAGCAATAAAGAGTTAATGCAGCGCCGCAGTCAGGCGATTCCCCGTGGCGTTGGGCAAATTCACCCGATTTTCGCTGACCGCGCGGAAAACTGCCGGGTGTGGGACGTTGAAGGCCGTGAGTATCTTGATTTCGCGGGCGGGATTGCGGTGCTCAATACCGGGCACCTGCATCCGAAAGTGGTTGCGGCGGTGGAAGCGCAGTTGAAAAAACTGTCGCACACCTGCTTCCAGGTGCTGGCCTACGAGCCGTATCTGGAGCTGTGCGAGATTATGAATCAGAAGGTGCCAGGCGATTTCGCCAAGAAAACGCTGCTGGTTACGACCGGTTCCGAAGCGGTGGAAAACGCGGTGAAAATCGCCCGCGCCGCCACCAAACGTAGCGGAACTATCGCCTTTAGCGGCGCGTACCACGGGCGCACGCATTACACGCTGGCGCTGACCGGCAAGGTGAATCCGTACTCTGCGGGCATGGGGCTGATGCCTGGGCACGTTTATCGCGCGCTTTATCCTTGCCCGCTGCACGGCATCAGTGAAGATGACGCTATCGCCAGCATTCACCGAATTTTTAAAAATGATGCTGCGCCGGAAGATATCGCCGCCATCGTGATTGAGCCGGTTCAGGGCGAAGGCGGTTTCTACGCCGCGACGCCAGCCTTTATGCAGCGTTTACGCGCGCTGTGTGACGAGCACGGGATCATGCTGATTGCCGATGAAGTGCAGAGCGGCGCAGGGCGTACCGGCACGCTGTTTGCGATGGAGCAAATGGGCGTTGCGCCGGATCTTACCACCTTTGCGAAATCGATCGCGGGCGGCTTCCCGCTGGCGGGCGTCACCGGGCGCGCGGAAGTGATGGATGCCGTCGCTCCAGGCGGTCTGGGCGGCACCTATGCCGGTAACCCGATTGCCTGCGTGGCAGCGCTGGAAGTGTTAAAGGTATTCGAGCAGGAAAATCTGCTGCAAAAAGCCAACGACCTGGGGCATAAGCTGAAAGACGGATTGCTGGCGATAGCCGAAAAACACCCGGAGATCGGCGATATACGCGGGCTGGGAGCGATGATTGCCATCGAGCTGTTTGAAGATGGCGATCACAGCAAACCGGACGCCAAACTCACCGCCGAGATCGTGGCGCGTGCCCGCGATAAAGGCCTGATTCTTCTCTCCTGCGGCCCGTATAACAACGTGCTGCGCATCCTTGTACCGCTCACCATTGAAGACGCTCAGATCCGTCAGGGTCTGGAGATCATCAGCCAGTGTTTTGCTGAGGCGAAGCAGTAGATCCGTACCCATGCCGGAGGCGACGCTGCGCGTCTTGTCCGGCCTACGCGAATCCAGGTCGGATAAAGCGTTTACGCTGCATCCGACAATCTGTATGTGAACAGGAATAAATCTATGTCGGCCGGATAAGGCGGAGCCGCTCTCCGGTAAAAAGAATCAATAACAATTACACGCGTGACCCGACGCGGGAAATGTCGGGGCGCTCTCCCAAGTGACACACTTTCGAGAGGATTCAGGATGGGGCAATCATCGCAACCACATGAGTTAGGCGGCGGGCTGAAGTCACGCCACGTCACCATGTTGTCTATTGCCGGTGTTATCGGCGCAAGTCTGTTTGTCGGTTCCAGCGTCGCCATCGCCGAAGCGGGCCCGGCGGTATTACTGGCCTATCTGTTCGCCGGATTACTGGTGGTTATGATTATGCGGATGTTGGCGGAAATGGCAGTTGCCACGCCCGATACCGGTTCGTTTTCCACCTATGCCGATAAAGCCATTGGCCGCTGGGCGGGCTATACCATCGGCTGGTTGTACTGGTGGTTTTGGGTACTGGTTATCCCACTTGAAGCCAACATCGCCGCCATGATCCTGCACTCGTGGGTTCCAGGCATTCCCATCTGGTTATTTTCCCTCGTCATTACCCTCGCCTTAACCGGCAGTAATTTATTAAGCGTTAAAAACTACGGCGAATTTGAGTTCTGGCTGGCGCTGTGTAAAGTCATCGCTATCCTGGCCTTTATTTTCCTTGGTGCAGTCGCAATTAGCGGTTTTTACCCGTATGCCGACGTGAGCGGTATTTCAAGATTGTGGGATAGCGGCGGCTTTATGCCCAACGGCTTCGGTGCGGTATTAAGCGCGATGTTGATCACCATGTTCTCGTTTATGGGCGCAGAAATTGTCACCATTGCCGCCGCGGAATCCGACACGCCGGAAAAACATATTGTCCGCGCCACCAACTCGGTTATCTGGCGTATCTCTATTTTCTATTTGTGTTCTATTTTTGTCGTTGTGGCATTAATCCCGTGGAATATGCCAGGGCTGAAAGCCGTTGGTTCTTATCGCTCGGTTCTGGAATTGCTCAATATTCCTCATGCGAAATTAATCATGGACTGCGTGATATTACTTTCCGTAACCAGTTGCCTGAACTCGGCGCTGTATACCGCTTCCAGGATGCTCTACTCCTTAAGCCGTCGCGGTGATGCTCCCGCGGTAATGGGTAAAATCAACCGCAGTAAAACCCCGTACGTAGCGGTGTTACTCTCCACCGGCGCGGCATTCTTAACGGTGGTGGTGAACTATTACGCGCCTGCGAAGGTGTTTAAATTTCTGATCGACAGCTCCGGCGCTATCGCCCTGCTGGTTTATTTAGTCATCGCCGTTTCACAATTGCGGATGCGCAAAATTCTGCGAGCAGAAGGAAGCGAAATTCGCCTGCGGATGTGGCTTTATCCGTGGCTCACCTGGCTGGTAATCGGTTTTATTACCTTTGTGTTGGTAGTGATGCTATTCCGCCCGGCGCAACAGTTAGAAGTGCTCTCCACCGGCTTATTAGCGATTGGGATTATCTGTACCGTGCCAATTATGGCTCGCTGGAAAAAGCTGATAATGTGGCAAAAAACACCCATTCATAATACGCGCTGATAATGATCAGGAGTCACACCATGACCATTACCTCTCTGGATGGCTATCGCTGGCTGAAGAACGATATTATTCGCGGCAATTTTCAGCCGGATGAAAAATTACGGATGAGTTTGCTGACATCGCGTTATGCACTTGGCGTCGGACCGTTGCGGGAAGCGCTTTCGCAACTGGTGGCAGAACGACTGGTCACGGTGGTGAATCAAAAAGGGTATCGGGTGGCGTCTATGTCAGAGCAGGAGCTGCTCGATATTTTCGACGCCCGCGCCAATATGGAAGCGATGCTGGTGAGTCTGGCGATTGCCCGCGGTGGCGATGAATGGGAGGCAGACGTTCTTGCGAAGGCGCATCTGCTCAGTAAGCTTGAGGCCTGTGACGCCAGTGAGAAAATGCTTGATGAGTGGGATCTACGTCATCAGGCGTTTCATACTGCAATTGTGGCGGGCTGTGGTTCTTACTATTTGCTGCAAATGCGTGAACGGTTGTTTGATCTGGCAGCGCGTTATCGATTTATCTGGCTGCGGCGAACAGTGCTTTCGGTGGAAATGCTGGAAGATAAACACGATCAGCACCAGACCCTGACTGCGACGGTACTGGCGCGAGATACCGCGCGCGCCAGTGAGTTAATGCGCCAGCATTTACTGACGCCAATTCCCATTATCCAGCAGGCGATGGCTGGCAATTAACTACTCTTCAGGAATACGCAACACTTGCCCCGGGTAAATTTTATCCGGGCTTTTTAGCATCGGTTTATTCGCTTCGAAGATTTTATTGTACAGATTAGCGTTACCGTAGACCTGTTTGGAAATGGCACTCAGAGTGTCGCCAGACTTAACGGTATAAAACTGGCTGGCAGTGGCTGGTGTCGCCGTTTTCACCTGATCATCGACACTGGCAATACCGGAAATATTCCCCACCGCAACAAGGATTTTCTCCTTCGCCTCCTGACTTAAGCCGTCACCAGTGACCGTCGCTTTGCCGTCGGCAATTTGAATGTTCACTTTATCGGCATCAGGTATACCGGTTTTGTTCAGATGCTCCTGCACCTTCTTCGCCTGATCGTCTTTATCGTGCTGACCTGTAACCGCGTCCCAGAGTTTTTCTCCGGCATCTTTCACAAAATTGAACAGACCCATAGCTACCTCATTCGTTAACGGAAACACTCAGAAAGTGTAGCAGAGGAACGCGGCGCGTTAACGCCGCGGGGGTGAGCCCAGGTTTAATCGCGGGTTTGCACCCAGAACGCGTGAATCAAACCGGGGATATAGCCAAGCAGTGTCAGCAGAATATTAATAATGAACGCCCAACCGAACCCTTTACCGAGCAGCACGCCGAGCGGCGGCAGAATGATGGTGATGACGATTCTCCAGAAACCCATATGTACTCCCTATAAGAAAATTACTCATTGTTTAAAAAGAGATTTTATCTCTTAAGCGTAGTAATTTTAGCGGAGCCTGCCAGTTTCAACTTACGCTTTTACTCTCATTTACGCGGCTGATGCTGGTATATGTTGCACAATTAGTTTAGAGTTTACTTAATTTAGATAATACTTAAATAACTATGACTGAACTCGCACAATTACAGGCCAGTGCCGAACAGGCAGCGGCCTTATTGAAATCAATGAGCCACCCTAAACGATTGCTGATTCTGTGTATGCTTAGCGGTTCCCCCGGCACCAGCGCGGGAGAGCTGACGCGCATTACCGGACTGAGTGCCTCTGCGACATCACAGCATCTCGCTCGTATGCGGGGCGAAGGGCTTATCGACAGCCAACGGGATGCCCAACGCATTCTATATTCCATTAAAAATGAGGCGGTAAATGCCATTATCGCCACCCTGAAAAATGTCTATTGTCCGTAAGGAGTCACTATGGCTTTGACAACCATTTCGCCGCATGATGCACAAGAATTAATCGCACGCGGCGCAAAGTTAATCGATATTCGTGATGCTGATGAATATCTTCGTGAACATATTCCTGAAGCAGATCTAGCTCCATTATCCGTACTGGAACAGTCAGGTCTTCCGCCTAAATTACGTCGCGAGCAAATTATATTCCACTGCCAGGCAGGTAAACGCACCAGTAATAACGCCGATAAATTAGCAGCGATTGCCGCCCCCGCAGAAATCTTTTTACTCGAAGATGGGATTGATGGCTGGAAAAAAGCAGGATTGCCAGTAGCGGTAAATAAATCCCAACCCTTGCCGTTAATGCGCCAGGTGCAGATCGCCGCGGGTGGTTTAATATTAATCGGCGTTGTACTGGGTTATACCGTAAATAGCGTTTTCTTCTTATTAAGCGGCTTTGTTGGTGCTGGGTTACTGTTTGCAGGAATTAGTGGTTTTTGTGGAATGGCAAGGTTGTTAGATAAGATGCCGTGGAACCAACGAGCTTGAGAAGCGACGCCGGACGCGCCATAGCAGCGACATCCGGCCTCAGTAATTAGATCAGGAAATCGTCGAGAGATTTACCTTCTGCCAGCGCCTGAGCGATTGGCTTCGGTGTACGGCCCTGACCGGTCCAGGTTTTAGTTTCACCGTTAACATCGATGAATTTATATTTCGCCGGACGCGGCTGGCGTTTTTTACCAGCGCGTGGTGCCGCAGCAGAGCTATTACCCAATAACTCTTCCGGGTTAATTCCGTCAGCTTTCATCAGCTCCAGCCAGGTGCTAATTTTTTCCTGGCGCTCTGCCAGTTCACGCTGCTGTTGTTCTTCTTCTTCACGTCTTTCTTTAGTGACAACCCTGAATTTTTCGAGCATTTCTTCAAGAACGTCAATGGAGAATTCGCGAGCCATCGCACGGAGGGTGCGAATGTTATTTAAACTTTGTAACATTACGGACATAATAAAGAAAACCTTTTAACCCAAAACAAAAAAGTATTTCGTCGCGTAGTGTAAGCGATCACTTATTATATTTCCACAAAATTTAATCTATTTACAGTCCTGCACGAGATTATTTCAGCTGTTATTTTCTGAAACTCTCAGAATAATTTCAAGATTATATATTAGCCATTTTGATGAGTAATTTCGGTTATTGGTGAACAGAGCTGCTCTCTCTGCTCGATAATTCCGCAAGCCTGACAAAACCAAAGTGAATAAAAATGCAACTCAACCGAATAAAAGAAAACATCTATCACTGGTGCTTTCTGCTGTCAATGTACATTATCTGGCATAAAAAATGCTGAAAATGACCCGGTCACTACATACACCGAATTCTCTACGCTTATAGCGTTACCTCACCCCCAAACCTTCATGAGTGAAAATAAAGGTAAACACATATCCAATTGATTTAATTAAAAATAAATCATACCGGCATGTAAAAATCCACAATGTACAAAAAACGCGCCGTTACGGAATATTTTATCTACAAAAACAGATTAAATAAAAATTTTTCACTAATTGATTAGTCATAGCCAGCGATATACGCTATGCGAAAATGCAGATGGCAATGAGATCCGCTGCTTTCATCTCCATTAACATCCCATTACGCTTTTATTAAGGAGCATTAGCATGTTCTCACCGCAGTCACGCTTGCGTCATGCAGTTGCAGATACGTTCGCGATGGTTGTTTACTGTTCTGTCGTGAACATGTGTATTGAAGTTTTCCTCTCCGGAATGAGCTTCGAACAGTCTTTTTATTCCAGATTGGTAGCGATTCCGGTGAACATCTTAATTGCATGGCCATACGGTATGTACCGCGATCTGTTTATGCGCGCGGCACGCAAAGTTAGCCCGTCGGGCTGGATAAAAAATCTGGCGGATATCCTGGCTTATGTGACGTTCCAGTCACCGGTGTATGTGGCGATCTTGTTAGTGGTGGGCGCAGACTGGCATCAGATTATGGCGGCAGTCAGTTCAAACATCGTTGTTTCGATGTTGATGGGGGCGGTTTATGGCTACTTCCTCGATTATTGCCGCCGACTGTTTAAAGTCAGCCGTTACCAGCAGGTAAAAGCCTGACCCTTCTTTTCGCGACTGGCATCGCCAGTCGCGTCTTTAACTGGCTTCGCCAAATAAACCATTCAAATAACGTTCAAGCGCAACACGCGAACTAAAGCCATGCGGGATACCGTAATGCTCATGACGTTCACCCGCTAAATAGAGCGGAAATTGCTGGTAATGATCGCAAGTTTTAATATCGGAAGCGGGTTCAGCCAGTGTTGAACTACGTTCTTTTAATGTTGGATGAATCACCAGGGCGGTACGTCCCATTCGCGCTTCGCGATTAACATAGACATAATTTTCCCCACGGCGGTAACCATACGCTTTCTGGGTTACCACATCGACAGTAAAACCGACTTTTTCAAGTACGCGCGCCACCTCGTCTGGTCGTAAATACATATTTGATCCTCGTTATTATCAACCGCGGGCCTACCTTACCTGATTGCGCATTCACAACGCTTTCAGAAAAGTCCATAAAGCCGCGATGAACCTCAGTTAAGAAAATTATGGTCTACACTGAAAATTACATCGAATTCTAATGGGGGATCATATGTTTAACCGACCGAACCGCAACGACGTTGATGATGGCGTGCAGGATATCCAGAATGATGTCAATCAATTAGCTGACAGTCTCGAATCTGTATTGAAGTCCTGGGGCAGCGACGCCAAAGGGGAAGCCGAAGCCGCTCGTAGTAAAGCGCAGGCTCTACTGAAAGAAACCAGGGCGCGAATGCATGGTCGTACTCGCGTCCAGCAAGCCGCGCGCGATGCCGTTGGCTGCGCGGATTCTTTTGTTCGTGAAAGCCCCTGGTGTAGTGTGGGTACAGCGGCAGCGGTGGGTATTTTTATCGGCGCACTGTTAAGCATGCGCAAATCGTAGTGCACAAATGATAATAAATACGCGTCTTTGACCCCGAAGCCTGGCTTCGGGGTTTTTTAGCTTAAGGCTTTACGTAATTGTTGTGCTACCTGTCGCGCCATACCTTCGTTAACGATATTAGTAAACGAAAGCAGTAATCCACCTTCCCCACTTGAACGGATACGCCAGTCGCTAAGTGCCTGCACCGCAAGGCCTGCAGCATTGGCTTTACGCGCATGGGCAATATCATCGCCTATCATTCTGATCACCATCTGGATACCACCTTTCTGCGGCACAACCTGAAATCCTTGCTGCGTCAACGCTTGCTCAATCCATTGCCGACGTTGAGCATAATGCTGACGCATTTTCTTCAGATGCCGCCAGAAATGCCCCTCGCGAAGAAAGTCTGCCAGTGTGTTCTGCCATAGAACAGGTACCGCACATGGAGCCAGTGACGCCTGGTGGCGGAATTGTGCAATTTGCTTCACCGGCACCACCAGCCACGCACAGCGCAATGCAGGAAATAGCGCTTTGCTGAATGTTCCGGCATAAATTACCCGCTGCGGTGCGTCGAGACTTTTTAACGCCGGTAACGGCTTACCGTGATAGCGAAACTCACTGTCATAATCATCTTCAATAATCCATGCCTGACTACGATCTGCCCATTCCAGTATCTGATGCCTGCGCGCTAAAGAGAGCGCCACACCCAGCGGACTTTGGTGTGCTGGTGTTATCAGGGCAAAACGCGCATCAGGATAATTTTGTATTCCGCTTGTGATATCCAGTCCATTGTCATCAACCGGCACAGGCAAAATTTCCACATCATGGCGAGTGACAATCGGGCGAATCAGTGGAAAGCCGGGATCTTCTATCCACATCCCGTTTCCCGGTTTCGCCAGCGCGTGCAGAATTAAAGCTATTGAGGCCGCATAACCGTGAGTGATAAAGACCTGCTCTGGCTGACAATCAATCCCACGTGAAACGCGTAAGTAATCAACTATTGCCTCGCGCAACGCCGCCTCACCGCAGACATCGCCTAACGCCAAATCAAAGCGCGTCTGGGTACGAAGGCGACGCCCCATCACCCGCGCCCACAGCTCTCGCGGAAAGAGATCGAGTGCGGGTAATCCCATTTGAAATGGCAACGGTTGCTGACTTTCACCGGCAAAAGCTACAACTTGTACAGTAGATTGTTGCGGATATATCCGCTCACTGACAAATGTGCCAGCCTGTCCCCGCCTGATCAGCCATCCTTGCGCCACCAGCTCAGCATACGCATTTTCGACAGTGGATCGAGACACCCCCAGCTCCTGCGACCAGGTACGACTTGAAGGCAGCCTTGCGCCGGGTTTCAGTTCCCCTTGCTCAATAGCCGTTTTTAACTGACGGGCGATATCCTGATAGCGCGGCATATGGTCTGCTTTTTTAGGTAATTTATGGCTCTCTTTAGCAGTCCATTATAGTGCTACATTGCGGGCGTTAATAAGAGGAGAAACTGTATGACTACATTACGTCAGCCTTACTACGAACTTAGCCCGGCAGTGTATAACGCACTAGTGCAGGCCAAAACGGCACTGGAAAATAGCACGCTGGATACCACGTTGATGGAGTTAGTTTATTTGCGCGTCTCGCAAATCAACGGCTGCGCATTTTGTCTGGAGATGCACAGCAAAGCATTGCGCAAATCCGGCGTGCCACAGCACAAACTGGACGCCCTGGCAGGTTGGCGCGTAAGCCATCATTTTGATGAACGCGAGCGGGCGGCGCTGGCATGGGCGGAATCGGTAACCGAAATTGCCAGAACCCATGCGGAAGACGAGGTTTATCAGCCTTTGCTTGAGCATTTCAGCGCAGCAGAGATCAGCGACTTAACGTTTGCCATCGGGCTGATGAATTGTTTTAACCGTCTGGCCGTTTCCATGCGGATGTAACTTCTTGATGCCGGGTATTTGCCCGGCAAAAAAACACAAAATCCCCTACCCCGTTGAGCCATTCATCGGTGGCGTAATCAATCTAAAATTCCCATATCTTGTGTGGTTGAATCTTTTTTCAACTACATCTAGTATCCCTGTATCAACAGAGAGACAACCCGACGCGTATCATCGCGCCGTATCTTCATTTTAAACGGAAATACGAATCATGCGCATTACTATTTACACTCGTAACGATTGCGTCCAGTGCCACGCCACCAAACGGGCGATGGAAAACCGGGGCTTTGATTTTGAAATGATTAATGTCGATCGCGTTCCTGAAGCGGCAGAAGCGCTGCGTGCTCAGGGCTTTCGTCAGTTGCCGGTTGTGATTGCAGGCGATCTTAGCTGGTCTGGTTTCCGCCCGGACATGATCAATCGTCTGCATCCAGCGCCACACGCGGCCAGTGCATGAGCCAGCTCGTCTACTTTTCCAGCAGCTCCGAAAATACGCAGCGTTTTATCGAACGTTTAGGGCTGCCCGCGGTGCGCATCCCGCTCAATGAGCGGGAACGGATTCAGGTAGACGAGCCTTACATCCTGATCGTGCCCTCTTACGGCGGCGGCGGTACGGCTGGCGCGGTGCCACGACAGGTCATTCGCTTTTTAAACGACGAGCATAACCGGGCGTTGCTGCGCGGCGTTATTGCTTCGGGTAATCGCAACTTTGGTGAGGCATATGGCCGCGCCGGAGATGTGATTGCCCGGAAATGCGGCGTGCCGTGGCTGTACCGCTTTGAACTCATGGGTACGCAAAGCGATATCGAAAACGTTCGTAAAGGAGTAACCGAATTTTGGCAACGACAACCGCAGAACGCCTGACGCAGGAAACAATGGATTATCACGCTCTGAATGCGATGCTTAACCTTTACGATAGCGCAGGTCGCATTCAGTTCGATAAAGACAGCCAGGCAGTAGACGCCTTTATGACGACGCATGTGCGTCCGAACAGTGTGGCCTTCAGTAGCCAGCAGCAGCGCCTGAACTGGCTGGTTAACGAAGGTTACTATGATGAAAGTGTCCTTAATCGCTACTCTCGCGATTTTGTCATTACGCTGTTTGCCCACGCGCACGCCAGCGGTTTTCGTTTCCAGACATTCCTCGGAGCATGGAAGTTTTACACCAGCTATACGTTGAAGACATTCGACGGTAAGCGTTATCTGGAAGATTTTGCCGATCGCGTCACGATGGTGGCGCTGACGCTGGCACAAGGCGATGAAACACTGGCGGCGCAGCTCACCGATGAGATGCTGTCAGGACGCTTTCAGCCAGCCACGCCAACATTCCTCAACTGCGGTAAGCAGCAGCGCGGCGAACTGGTTTCCTGTTTTCTGCTGCGTATTGAAGACAATATGGAGTCGATTGGCCGGGCAGTAAATTCCGCACTGCAACTGTCGAAACGCGGCGGCGGCGTAGCATTTTTGCTGTCGAATCTGCGGGAAGCGGGCGCGCCAATTAAACGTATTGAAAATCAATCTTCTGGCGTAATTCCGGTGATGAAAATGCTGGAAGACGCATTTTCCTATGCCAACCAACTCGGCGCTCGTCAGGGGGCTGGGGCAGTCTATTTACATGCTCATCATCCCGATATTCTGCGTTTTCTCGATACAAAACGGGAAAATGCCGACGAAAAAATCCGCATTAAAACACTGTCGCTGGGCGTGGTGATCCCGGATATCACTTTCCATCTGGCAAAAGAGAATGCGCAGATGGCGCTGTTTTCGCCCTATGACGTAGAGCGAGTTTATGGCAAGCCGTTTGCCGATGTCGCCATCAGCGAACGCTATGACGAACTGGTTGCCGATGAACGCATTCGCAAAAAATACCTCAACGCCCGTGATTTCTTCCAGCGACTGGCAGAAATCCAGTTTGAGTCCGGCTATCCCTACATCATGTATGAAGACACGGTTAACCGTGCTAACCCTATCGCCGGGCGCATAAATATGAGCAATCTCTGCTCAGAAATTTTGCAGGTTAACAGTGCCTCAGAGTATGACGAGAATCTCGACTATGCCCGTACAGGCCATGATATTTCCTGCAATTTAGGTTCGTTGAATATTGCCCACACCATGGATTCCCCCGACTTTGCCCGCACGGTAGAGACTGCCGTACGCGGTTTAACGGCGGTGTCAGATATGAGTCATATCCACAGCGTACCGTCCATCGAAGCCGGAAATGCCGCCTCACACGCCATCGGTCTGGGGCAGATGAATTTACACGGTTATCTGGCACGAGAAGGCATCGCTTATGGGTCGCCGGAAGCACTGGATTTCACCAATCTCTATTTCTATACCATCACCTGGCACGCACTGCGTACCTCGATGTTGCTGGCGCGCGAACGCGGTGAAACCTTCGCCGGGTTCAAACAGTCACGCTATGCCAGTGGTGAATATTTCAGCCAATATCTGCAAAGTAACTGGCAACCGAAAACGGCGAAAGTTGGCGAACTGTTTGCCCGTAGTGGTATTACGTTACCTACCCGTGAGATGTGGGCGCAGCTGCGCGACGACGTGATGCGCTATGGCATATACAACCAGAATCTCCAGGCGGTTCCGCCAACCGGTTCTATCTCTTATATCAACCATGCCACGTCGAGTATTCATCCGATTGTGGCGAAAGTAGAGATACGCAAAGAGGGCAAAACAGGACGCGTTTACTACCCTGCCCCATTTATGACTAACGAAAATCTGGCGCTGTATCAGGACGCTTACGAAATCGGCGCAGAAAAGATCATCGACACCTACGCGGAAGCGACTCGCCATGTCGATCAGGGGCTGTCGCTGACGCTGTTTTTCCCCGATACCGCCACCACTCGCGATATCAACAAAGCGCAGATTTACGCCTGGCGCAAGGGTATCAAAACGCTCTATTACATTCGCCTGCGTCAGATGGCGCTGGAAGGCACTGAAATTGAAGGCTGCGTCTCCTGTGCACTTTAAGGAATATCTATGAAACTCTCACGTATCAGCGCCATCAACTGGAACAAGATATCTGACGATAAAGATCTGGAGGTGTGGAATCGCCTGACCAGCAATTTCTGGCTACCAGAAAAGGTGCCACTGTCGAACGATATTCCTGCATGGCAGACATTAAGTGTCGTAGAACAACAACTAACAATGCGCGTTTTTACTGGCCTGACGCTGCTCGACACGCTGCAAAATGTTATCGGCGCGCCCTCGCTGATGCCCGATGCACTCACCCCCCATGAAGAGGCGGTATTATCAAATATCAGCTTTATGGAAGCGGTTCATGCCCGCTCTTACAGTTCAATTTTCTCGACGCTGTGCCAGACCAAAGATGTCGATGCCGCCTACGCCTGGAGTGAAGAAAACGCGCCGTTGCAGCGAAAAGCACAGATTATTCAGCAACATTATCGCGGTGATGATCCGCTGAAAAAGAAAATCACCAGTGTGTTTCTTGAATCTTTTTTGTTCTATTCCGGTTTCTGGCTGCCGATGTATTTTTCCAGCCGCGGAAAGCTAACCAATACCGCAGACCTGATCCGTCTGATTATCCGGGATGAAGCAGTCCACGGTTACTACATCGGCTATAAATATCAGAAAAACCTGGAAAAGATCTCCCAGGAACAGCGTGAAGAGTTGAAGAGTTTCGCCTTCGATTTGTTGCTGGAACTCTATGACAACGAGTTGCAATACACCGATGAGCTGTACGCCGAAACCCCGTGGTCTGACGATGTAAAAGCGTTTCTCTGTTACAACGCCAATAAGGCGTTGATGAATCTGGGCTACGAACCGCTATTTCCCGCAGAAATGGCGGAAGTGAATCCGGCAATCCTCGCCGCACTTTCGCCGAATGCCGATGAAAATCACGATTTCTTTTCCGGTTCAGGCTCTTCATATGTGATGGGAAAAGCGGTCGAAACAGAAGATGAAGACTGGAATTTCTGAGGGGGTTATTTTCAAAAATATCACTACCCGCTGCAGGGAAATAATTCCCGCCAAATAGCTTTATATCACGTAAATAATTTGTGGTGATCTACACTGATACTCTGTTGCATTATTCGCCTGAAACCACAATATTCAGGCGTTTTTTTGCTATCTTTGACAAAAAATATCAACTTTTCTCGATTTGCTCTCAGCCCTTATATCATGGGAAATTCCGGCGATTTGCTCACATCAATATTCATGCCACATTTGCCCTCAGGGGTTGCCTCAGATTCTCAGTATGTTAGGGTAGAAAAAAGTGACTATTTCCATTGGGTAATGTATCGACATAAACAAATAACAGGAATCTTTCTATTGCATGGCAATTAAATTAGAAATTAAAAATCTTTATAAAATATTTGGTGAGCATCCACAGCGAGCTTTCAAATATATCGAACAAGGACTTTCAAAAGAACAAATTCTGGAAAAAACTGGGCTATCGCTTGGCGTTAAAGACGCCAGTCTGGCCATTGAAGAAGGCGAGATATTTGTCATCATGGGATTATCCGGTTCGGGTAAATCCACAATGGTACGCCTTCTCAATCGCCTGATTGAACCCACCCGCGGGCAAGTGCTGATTGATGGTGTGGATATTGCCAAAATATCCGACGCCGAACTCCGTGAGGTGCGCAGAAAAAAGATTGCGATGGTCTTCCAGTCCTTTGCCTTAATGCCGCATATGACCGTGCTGGACAATACTGCGTTCGGTATGGAACTGGCCGGAATTAATGCCGAAGAACGCCGGGAAAAGGCCCTTGATGCACTGCGTCAGGTCGGGCTGGAAAATTATGCCCACAGCTACCCGGATGAACTCTCTGGCGGGATGCGTCAACGAGTGGGATTAGCCCGCGCGTTAGCGATTAATCCGGATATATTATTAATGGACGAAGCCTTCTCGGCGCTCGATCCATTAATTCGCACCGAGATGCAGGATGAGCTGGTAAAATTACAGGCGAAACATCAGCGCACCATTGTCTTTATTTCCCACGATCTCGATGAAGCTATGCGTATTGGTGACCGAATTGCCATTATGCAAAATGGTGAAGTGGTGCAGGTTGGTACACCGGATGAAATTCTTAATAATCCGGCGAATGATTATGTCCGAACCTTCTTCCGTGGCGTCGATATTAGCCAGGTGTTCAGTGCGAAAGATATTGCCCGTCGTACACCGAACGGCTTAATTCGTAAAACCCCCGGCTTCGGCCCGCGTTCGGCACTGAAATTATTGCAGGATGAAGATCGCGAATATGGCTACGTCATCGAACGCGGTAATAAGTTTGTCGGCGCTGTGTCTATCGATTCGCTTAAAGCCGCGTTAACGCAGCAGCAAGGTCTTGATGCGGCGCTGATTGATGCGCCGTTAGCGGTCGATGCACAAACGCCTCTTAGCGAATTGCTCTCTCATGTCGGACAGGCACCCTGTGCGGTGCCCGTGGTCGACGAGGACCAACAGTATGTCGGCATCATTTCGAAAGGAATGCTGCTGCGCGCTTTAGATCGTGAGGGGGTAAATAATGGCTGATCAAAATAATCCGTGGGATACCACGCCAGCGGCGGACAGTGCTGCACAATCCGCAGACGCCTGGGGTACACCGGCGACTGCACCGACTGACGGCGGTGGCGCTGACTGGCTGACCAGTACGCCTGCGCCAAACGTCGAGCATTTTAATATTCTCGATCCGTTCCATAAAACGCTGATCCCGCTCGACAGTTGGGTCACTGAAGGGATCGACTGGGTCGTTACCCATTTTCGTCCCGTCTTTCAGGGCGTGCGCGTTCCGGTTGATTACATCCTCAACGGTTTCCAGCAATTGCTGCTGGGTATGCCCGCGCCGGTGGCGATTATCGTTTTCGCTCTCATCGCCTGGCAGATTTCCGGGGTCGGAATGGGCGTGGCGACGCTGGTTTCGCTAATTGCCATCGGCGCAATCGGTGCCTGGTCACAGGCAATGGTTACCCTGGCGCTGGTGTTAACCGCCCTGCTGTTCTGTATCGTCATAGGTTTGCCGTTGGGGATCTGGCTGGCGAGAAGTCCGCGAGCGGCGAAAATTATTCGTCCACTGCTTGATGCCATGCAGACCACGCCCGCGTTTGTTTATCTGGTGCCAATCGTCATGCTGTTTGGTATCGGCAACGTGCCAGGCGTGGTGGTGACGATCATCTTTGCGCTGCCGCCGATTATCCGTCTGACGATTCTGGGAATTAACCAGGTTCCGGCGGATCTGATTGAAGCCTCGCGCTCATTCGGTGCCAGCCCGAGCCAGATGCTGTTCAAAGTTCAGTTACCGCTGGCGATGCCAACCATTATGGCGGGCGTTAACCAGACGCTGATGCTGGCCCTTTCTATGGTGGTCATCGCCTCGATGATTGCCGTCGGCGGGCTGGGTCAGATGGTACTTCGCGGTATCGGTCGTCTGGATATGGGGCTTGCCACCGTTGGCGGCGTCGGGATTGTGATCCTCGCCATTATCCTCGACCGCCTGACGCAGGCCGTTGGGCGCGACTCACGCAGTCGCGGCAATCGTCGCTGGTACACCACTGGCCCTGTCGGTCTGTTGACCCGCCCATTCATTAAGTAACTCTGCACTTGCCCGGTGACGCCGGGCATTATCACCCTGCCAAAAAAAGGAATAACAATGCGACATAGCGTACTTTTTGCGACAGCGTTTGCCACGCTTATCTCTACACAAACTTTTGCTGCCGACCTGCCGGGCAAAGGCATTACTGTTAATCCGGTTCAGAGCACCATCACCGAAGAAACTTTCCAGACACTGCTGGTCAGCCGCGCGCTGGAGAAATTAGGTTATACCGTCAATAAACCCAGCGAAGTGGATTACAACGTTGGCTACACCTCGCTTGCTTCCGGCGATGCAACCTTCACCGCAGTGAACTGGACGCCACTGCATGACAACATGTACGAAGCTGCCGGTGGCGATAAGAAATTTTATCGTGAAGGAGTATTTGTTAACGGCGCGGCACAGGGTTACCTGATCGATAAGAAAACTGCCGACCAGTATAAAATTACCAACATCGCGCAACTTAAAGATCCGAAGATCGCCAAACTGTTCGATACCAACGGCGACGGTAAAGCGGATTTAACCGGCTGTAACCCAGGCTGGGGCTGCGAAGGTGCGATCAACCACCAGCTTGCCGCGTATGGACTGACCAATACCGTGACGCATAATCAGGGGAACTACGCAGCGATGATGGCTGACACCATCAGTCGTTACAAAGAGGGTAAGCCGGTGTTTTACTACACCTGGACGCCGTACTGGGTGAGTAACGAACTGAAACCGGGGAAAGATGTGGTCTGGTTGCAGGTGCCGTTCTCCGCACTGCCGGGCGATAAAAATGCCGATACCAAACTGCCGAATGGCGCGAATTACGGCTTCCCGGTCAGTACCATGCATATCGTTGCCAACAAAGCCTGGGCCGAGAAAAACCCGGCAGCAGCGAAACTGTTTGCCATTATGCAGTTACCAGTGGCAGATATTAACGCCCAGAACGCCATTATGCATGACGGCAAAGCCTCAGAAGGCGATATTCAGGGCCACGTTGATGGCTGGATCAAAGCCCACCAGCAGCAGTTCGATGGCTGGGTGAATGAGGCGCTGGCAGCGCAGAAGTAATTTTTATTCGGGCGGATAAGGCGTTTTTGCCTCATCCGCCGCTCTGTACACAATGCCTGATGCGACGCTGGCGCGTCTTATCATACCTACAAACCACACCGCACATTTCAACAATCTATCTTTCATCCCATATTCATCAACATCCGCTATTATTGATTTCCAGCTTAATCATCACCTGATGAACAAAAATAATGACTAAACCTAATCATGAGATTAGCCCGGCGCTGATCGTGTTGATGTCTATCGCCACCGGTCTGGCGGTAGCCAGTAACTATTACGCCCAGCCATTGCTCGACACCATCGCGCGTAACTTTTCCCTTTCCGCCAGTTCGGCAGGCTTTATTGTTACCGCCGCGCAGTTGGGCTATGCCGCAGGTCTGCTGTTTCTTGTTCCCCTCGGTGATATGTTTGAACGCCGCCGCCTGATTGTCTCGATGACCTTACTGGCAGCAGGCGGCATGTTAATCACTGCCAGCAGTCAGTCGCTGGCGATGATGATCCTCGGTACAGCATTAACCGGTTTATTTTCAGTCGTGGCACAAATTCTGGTTCCACTGGCAGCGACGCTGGCTTCACCGGACAAACGCGGCAAAGTGGTTGGCACCATTATGAGCGGTCTGCTATTGGGGATCTTACTCGCACGGACCGTTGCCGGATTGCTGGCGAATCTCGGCGGCTGGCGCACCGTCTTTTGGGTTGCTTCGATGTTAATGGCACTGATGGCGCTGGCATTATGGCGTGGTCTGCCACAAATGAAATCAGAAACCCACCTCAACTACCCACAGTTGTTGGGTTCCGTTTTCAGCATGTTTATCAGCAATAAGATCCTGCGCACCCGCGCGTTGCTGGGCTGCCTGACCTTTGCCAACTTCAGCATTCTCTGGACCTCAATGGCCTTTTTGCTTGCCGCTCCACCTTTTAACTACAGCGATGGTGTAATTGGTCTGTTTGGGCTTGCGGGAGTTGCCGGAGCGTTGGGCGCTCGTCCGGCGGGCGGTTTTGCCGATAAGGGCAAATCGCACCACACCACAACTTTCGGTCTGCTGCTGCTGTTACTTTCATGGCTGGCAATCTGGTTTGGTCACACTTCCGTACTGGCGCTGATTATCGGCATCCTGGTGCTGGACCTCACCGTGCAGGGCGTGCATATCACTAACCAGACGATAATTTATCGAATACACCCTGATGCGCGTAATCGCCTGACCGCAGGTTACATGACCAGCTACTTTATTGGCGGTGCCGCTGGTTCGCTAATTTCAGCCTCAGCCTGGCAACATGGCAGTTGGGCTGGCGTGTGTCTGGCTGGCGCGACGATTGCCCTGGTTAACTTACTGGTCTGGTGGCGAGGTTTTCATCGTCAGGAAGCCGCAAATTAAGCAATCAGCAACCGTTTTCGTGGCTTTACACTTATAAGGGTGTTAAGAAGCCCATCAGTCTGATAAGGTTAAGATATTCATTCAGTCTATTTATAATATTAACAATCGTTAAGCGTACACTCTATGGAAAGCCCTACTCCACAGCCTGCTCCTGGTTCGGCGACCTTCATGGAAGGATGCAAAGACAGTTTACCGATTGTTATTAGTTATATTCCGGTGGCCTTTGCGTTCGGTCTGAATGCGACCCGTCTGGGATTCTCTCCTCTCGAAAGCGTTTTTTTCTCCTGCATCATTTATGCAGGCGCGAGCCAGTTCGTCATTACCGCGATGCTGGCAGCCGGGAGTAGTTTGTGGGTTGCTGCACTGACCGTCATGGCAATGGATGTTCGCCATGTTTTGTATGGCCCGTCACTGCGTAGCCGTATTATTCAGCGTCTGCAAAAATCGAAAACCGCCCTGTGGGCGTTTGGCCTGACGGATGAGGTTTTTGCCGCCGCAACCGCAAAACTGGTACGCAATAATCGCCGCTGGAGCGAAAACTGGATGATCGGCATTGCCTTCAGTTCATGGTCATCGTGGGTATTTGGTACGGTAATAGGGGCATTCTCCGGCAGCGGCTTGCTGCAAGGTTATCCCGCCGTTGAAGCAGCATTAGGTTTTATGCTTCCGGCACTCTTTATGAGTTTCCTGCTCGCCTCTTTCCAGCGCAAACAATCTCTTTGCGTTACCGCAGCGTTAGTTGGTGCCCTTGCAGGCGTAACGCTATTTTCTATTCCCGTCGCCATTCTGGCAGGCATTGTCTGTGGCTGCCTCACTGCGTTAATCCAGGCATTCTGGCAAGGAGCGCCCGATGAGCTATGAGGTTCTGCTGCTTGGGTTACTGGTTGGCGCGGCGAATTATTGCTTCCGCTATCTGCCGCTGCGCCTGCGTGTGGGTAATGCCCGCCCAACCAAACGTGGCGCGGTAGGTATTTTGCTCGACACCATTGGCATCGCCTCGATATGCGCTCTGCTGGTTGTTTCTACCGCACCAGAAGTGATGCACGATACACGCCGTTTCGTGCCCACACTGGTCGGCTTCGCGGTACTGGGTGCCAGTTTCTATAAAACACGCAGCATTATCATCCCAACACTGCTTAGTGCGCTGGCCTATGGGCTCGCCTGGAAAGTGATGGCGATTATATAACCCACAAGAATCATTTTTCTAAAACAATACATTTACTTTATTTGTCACTGTCGTTACTATATCGGCTGAAATTAATGAGGTCATACCCAAATGGATAGTTCGTTTACGCCCATTGAACAAATGCTAAAATTTCGCGCCAGCCGCCACGAAGATTTTCCTTATCAGGAGATCCTTCTGACCCGTCTTTGCATGCATATGCAAAGCAAGCTGCTGGAAAACCGCAATAAAATGCTGAAGGCTCAGGGGATTAACGAGACGTTGTTTATGGCGTTGATTACGCTGGAGTCTCAGGAAAACCACAGTATTCAGCCTTCTGAATTGAGTTGTGCTCTTGGATCATCCCGTACCAACGCGACGCGTATTGCCGATGAACTGGAAAAACGCGGTTGGATCGAACGTCGTGAAAGCGATAACGATCGCCGCTGCCTGCATCTGCAATTAACGGAAAAAGGTCACGAGTTTTTGCGCGAGGTTTTACCGCCGCAGCATAACTGCCTGCATCAACTCTGGTCCGCGCTCAGCACAACAGAAAAAGACCAGCTCGAGCAAATCACCCGCAAATTGCTCTCCCGTCTCGACCAGATGGAACAGGACGGTGTGGTTCTCGAAGCGATGAGCTAACGCGTCATCTCGCTCAAAAATCCAGATTTATAAAAGAAAAAATAACCGGCCAGCATCGCAACATGCTGGCCTTTTTGGCAAGCAGGTCGGCTCAGCCGATGAGTTAAGAAGATCGTGGAGAACAATATGAGCGCAAATGCGGAGACTCAAACCCCGCAGCAACCGGTAAAGAAGAGCGGCAAACGTAAGCGTCTGCTCCTCCTTCTCACCTTGCTCTTTATAATTATTGCCGTAGCGATAGGGATTTATTGGTTTTTGGTACTGCGTCATTTCGAAGAAACCGATGACGCATACGTGGCAGGGAATCAGATTCAAATTATGTCTCAGGTGTCTGGCAGCGTGACGAAAGTCTGGGCCGATAATACCGATTTTGTAAAAGAAGGCGACGTGCTGGTCACTCTCGACCCGACAGATGCTCGCCAGGCATTTGAAAAAGCCAAAACTGCACTGGCTTCCAGCGTTCGCCAAACCCACCAGCTGATGATTAACAGCAAACAGTTGCAGGCGAATATTGAGGTGCAAAAAATCGCCCTCGCGAAAGCACAAAGCGACTACAACCGCCGTGTGCCGCTGGGCAATGCCAACCTGATTGGTCGCGAAGAGCTGCAACACGCCCGCGACGCCGTCACCAGTGCCCAGGCGCAACTGGACGTCGCTATTCAACAATACAATGCCAATCAGGCGATGATTCTGGGGACGAAACTGGAAGATCAGCCTGCCGTACAACAGGCTGCCACCGAAGTACGTAACGCCTGGCTGGCGCTGGAGCGTACCCGTATTGTCAGTCCGATGACCGGTTATGTCTCCCGCCGCGCGGTACAGCCTGGGGCGCAAATTAGCCCAACGACGCCGCTGATGGCGGTCGTTCCAGCCACCAATATGTGGGTGGATGCCAACTTTAAAGAGACGCAGATTGCCAATATGCGTATCGGTCAGCCGGTCACCATCACCACCGATATTTACGGCGATGATGTGAAATACACCGGTAAAGTGGTTGGTCTGGATATGGGCACAGGTAGCGCGTTCTCACTGCTTCCGGCGCAAAACGCCACCGGTAACTGGATCAAAGTCGTTCAGCGTCTGCCTGTGCGTATTGAACTGGACCAGAAACAGCTGGAGCAATACCCGCTGCGTATCGGTTTATCCACGCTGGTGAGTGTCAATACCACTAACCGTGACGGTCAGGTACTGGCAAATAAAGTACGTTCCACACCGGTCGCGGTAAGCACCGCGCGTGAAATCAGCCTGGCACCTGTCAATAAACTGATCGACGATATCGTAAAAGCTAACGCTGGCTAATCCAGAGGTGCGTGTGATGCAACAGCAAAAACCGCTGGAAGGCGCACAACTGGTCATTATGACGATTGCGCTGTCACTGGCGACATTCATGCAGGTGCTGGACTCCACCATTGCTAACGTGGCGATCCCCACTATCGCCGGGAATCTGGGCTCATCGCTCAGTCAGGGAACGTGGGTGATCACTTCTTTCGGGGTGGCGAATGCCATCTCGATCCCGCTTACCGGCTGGCTGGCAAAGCGCGTCGGGGAAGTGAAATTGTTCCTCTGGTCAACCATCGCCTTTGCTATTGCGTCGTGGGCGTGTGGTGTCTCCAGCAGCCTGAATATGCTGATCTTCTTCCGCGTGATTCAGGGGATTGTCGCCGGGCCGCTGATCCCGCTTTCGCAAAGTCTATTGCTGAATAACTACCCGCCAGCCAAACGCTCGATCGCGCTGGCGTTGTGGTCGATGACAGTGATTGTTGCGCCAATTTGCGGCCCGATCCTCGGCGGTTATATCAGTGATAATTACCACTGGGGCTGGATATTCTTCATCAACGTGCCGATTGGCGTGGCGGTGGTGTTGATGACACTGCAAACTCTGCGCGGACGTGAAACCCGCACCGAACGGCGGCGGATTGATGCCGTGGGGCTGGCACTGCTGGTTATTGGTATCGGCAGCCTGCAGATTATGCTCGACCGCGGTAAAGAGCTGGACTGGTTCTCATCACAGGAAATTATCATCCTCACCGTGGTGGCGGTGGTGGCTATCTGCTTCCTGATTGTCTGGGAGCTGACCGACGATAACCCGATAGTCGATCTGTCGTTGTTTAAGTCGCGCAACTTCACCATCGGCTGCTTGTGTATCAGCCTCGCGTATATGCTCTACTTCGGCGCGATTGTTCTGCTGCCGCAGTTGTTGCAGGAGGTCTACGGTTACACGGCGACGTGGGCAGGGCTGGCCTCTGCGCCGGTAGGGATTATTCCGGTGATCCTGTCGCCGATTATCGGCCGCTTTGCGCATAAACTGGATATGCGCCGACTGGTAACCTTCAGCTTTATTATGTATGCCGTCTGCTTCTACTGGCGTGCCTATACCTTTGAACCGGGTATGGATTTTGGCGCGTCGGCCTGGCCACAGTTTATCCAGGGTTTTGCGGTGGCCTGCTTCTTTATGCCGCTGACCACCATTACGCTGTCCGGTTTGCCACCGGAACGACTGGCGGCGGCATCGAGCCTCTCCAACTTTACGCGAACGCTGGCGGGGTCTATCGGCACGTCGATAACCACGACCATGTGGACCAACCGCGAGTCACTGCACCATGCACAGTTGACTGAGTCGGTAAACCCGTTCAACCCGAATGCTCAGGCGATGTACAGTCAACTGGAAGGGCTTGGTATGACGCAACAGCAGGCATCAGGCTGGATTGCCCAGCAGATAACCAATCAGGGGCTGATTATTTCCGCCAATGAGATCTTCTGGATGTCAGCCGGGATATTCCTCGTCCTGCTGGGGCTGGTGTGGTTTGCTAAACCGCCATTTGGCGCAGGTGGCGGCGGAGGCGGTGCGCACTAAGTACAACTAAGCCAGTTCATTTGAACTGGCTTTTTTCAATTAATTGTGAAGATAGTTTACTGACTAGATGTGCAGTTCCTGCAACTTCTCTTTCGGCAGCGCCAGTTCTTCGTTGCTGTTGATGCGCACGTCACGTTCCAGAATGTTACGCGCAATATCCTGCGCTTCCTGCAACGAGTGCATCTGGTAAGTGCCACACTGGTAGACGTTCAGTTCCGGGATCTGATTCTGATCCTGCACTTTCAGCACGTCTTCCATTGCCGCTTTCCAGGCATCAGCGACACGCTGCTCATCTGGCGTACCAATCAGACTCATATAAAAACCGGTGCGGCAGCCCATTGGCGAGATATCGATAATCTCTACACCATTACCGTTAAGATGGTTACGCATAAAACCAGCAAACAGGTGCTCCAGGGTATGGATCCCTCTTTCTGGCATCACTTCTTTGTTCGGCACGCAGAAGCGCAGATCGAACACGGTGATTGCGTCGCCATGCGGGGTGTTCATTGTTTTCGCCACCCGAACTGCAGGCGCTTCCATCCGGGTATGATCGACTGTGAAGCTATCTAACAACGGCATTTAGCCACCTCCGGTAATTTTTTTAAAAATTTTCTGAACTCTTTCTTCCCAGGCGAGTCTGAGTATATGAAAGACGCGCATTTGTTATCATCATCCCTGAATTCAGAGATGAAATTTTGGCCACTCACGAGTGGCCTTTTTCTTTTCTGTCAGGCGTGTTTTTCCAGCCACACCGCAAACGGTTCGGTATCAGCGGCTTCCATTTCCTGCTGACGGCGTTCAGACGCCTCGCGCTCGGCGACAAAATCCTCTTCGCGCAGAATTTCCAACGGCTCTTCACGCAGCAGATTACGGTACGCTTCAGCAAACGCTTTGCCTGTTCCGCCAATACCAGTATCAATCATAGACCTTAAGATACGGGCAGAGAAAGTCAGATCGGGATTATCGAAGCAGGCGACCAGTTCATCACACACTTTCTGATACGCTTCGCCGCCGTTAATGCTATCCAGCGTTTGCGCGACGCGTTTCAGATCGCGGAACAGATCTTTACCCACCTGCGGTAACGGGAACTGCGCAGTTTCGCAGCCGATACCCAGCGTCAGGCCCGGTTTGCGACCTTCGAGGATCACCCGGTTCCAGTTAACGCGTGTACAGGCAAGTTCGCTACTGCTCATTTCCGGCGCATCAGCCAGCGCACACCAGACCATAAACAGGTCGAGGAATCGCACCTGTTGTTCATCTACACCAATCGGCGAGAACGGGTTGATGTCCAGCGAGCGGACTTCAATATATTCAATGCCGCCACGTAACAACGCATCAGAAGGCGACTCACCACTGCGGGTAACGCGTTTTGGACGAATCGGCGCGTACAGTTCGTTTTCAATCTGCAGCACGTTGCTGTTGATTTGCAGCCGCTTACCGTCTTTCTCAATACCAATCTTCGCGTACTCTTCCGATGGCGTTTTGATTGCCTGTTTAAGGCCCGCCACGTACTCGTAGAGATCATTGAAGGTGATACCAAGATTGCTTTGCGATTTATTGGTATAGCCAAGATCGCTCAAACGAAGAGAGGTCGCATACGGCAGGTAATACATACCGCACTCGGTTTTCTCAAACGGCAGCGACGTTGGTTTTCCTTGCAGGAAAGAAGAACAAATCGCTGGAGACGCACCAAACAGATAAGGAATGACCCAACCGAAACGATAGTAATTGCGGATAACGCGGAAATAGCCCGCAGAAATTTTCTCTTTGGCATCAGCGCCCGAGATATCACCGCACTTCGCTTGCCAGAATGCCATTGGCAAAGAGAAATTATAGTGCACGCCGGAAATGGTTTGCATCAGCGCGCCGTAGCGATTTTTCAGCCCTTCACGGTACAGCGTTTTAAAGCGACCGGTGTTAGAAGTGCCGTACTGTGCCAGTTCGATGTCCTGACCTTCTGCGATATAGCATGGCATACTTAACGGCCACATCCGCTCATCGCCCATATTGCGCGCCGTATAGCGATGCAGATCGCGCATAAAGGTCAGCATATGTTCAATATCACCATCCACTGGTGTAATAAATTCCAGCAATGCTTCCGCAAAATCGGTAGTAATCCATTTATGGGTCAGTGCAGAACCTAATGCTTCAGGATGACCTGTTGTTGCCAGTGTGCCATCAGCATTAACACGCAAAGTTTCGCGCTCCAGCCCACGCTGTATCCCCTTTAACGCCTGAGGATGTTTTTCCAGCCAGGCCAGCGCCTGTGATACGTCCGGGATCAAATTGACCTCCCGCCTGTCAAAATCGTTTTAATTAGCATAACTGTAATGGTGACCATATGTGCAGGCCTACAATTAGTGCCACCACATCATGCCCTGAACGGTAGCTGCTGCAACTGCAACATAGCGTAACGCTTTACCAAGGCACAAAAAAAAGATTACCGGTCCCCACGAGATGCGCATCCATCCCGCTAACAGACACAGTAAATCGCCAACCACGGGCATCCAGCTTAATAATAGCGTGACTGCACCATAGCGTTTCAGCCAGCCGGTAGCTTTCTCTTGCCAGCGCGATGTTTTACGCAATGGAAAGAAACGCCCAAGGATAACGTTAGTTAACCCTCCAAGGCTATTACCCATTGTTGCTGTTAAAACTAAAACCCAGGGATGACTGATCCCGGAAAGCAACATTGCCACCAGCACGACTTCGGAGTTGCCGGGTAATAGTGTAGCGCTGAGAAAACTACTGGCAAACAACGAGAAAAGCGATAACGCTTCACTCACAGCAAGCGAACATCCACAGCGTCCATGCCTGCTGCACGGGCCGCCTGAATACCGAAATCGGCATCTTCAAAGACCACACACTGCGTCGGTTGCACGCCCATACGCTGCGCGCACAACAAAAATGTGTCTGGCGCGGGTTTATGGTGTTTGACGTGATCGGCAGCGACGACGGCGTCAAAATAACGGCGTAATCCCAGGTGCGCCAGCAATGCCTCAGCGATGGCGCTTTCACTCCCCGTTCCTACAGCCATTGGGCGACGACCATGCCAGCTTTTCACCACTTCAACAAGAGGAAGCGGTTCGACACTATCCAGCAGCATACTTCTTACTGCTTCTGTTTTTTCACGCGCTAACGCATGCGGGTCGAGATCGGCCTGATTCAGCTCAATAATCGCCTGAGCAATACGCCAGGTGGGCGAGCCATTAAGCGCAATCATCGCCTGAACGTCGTACTGAAGACCGTAGTGCCCTAATACTTCGCGCCACGCTTTACGGTGCGTAGGCTCCGTATCCAGGATGGTGCCATCCATATCAAAAATTAAACCTGCATAACGCTCGTACATGGTCTTCTCGCAAGTCGAAAAATATGACGCTACTTTAGCGTAATTGCTTGATTTTGTCGCTGATGGAGAAGGAGAAGAAAATTCAGGAAATGGATAAAGTAGTTATTTAGAAATGAGATATTTTTGAAGGAAATTTTTTGGAGAAGATGGTGCATCCGGGAGGATTCGAACCTCCGACCGCTCGGTTCGTAGCCGAGTACTCTATCCAGCTGAGCTACGGATGCATCGGAAAAATTTATTTTACTGCTGATATTGATATCGCTACTAAAGCCATATCAAGTAAGAGATGGTGCATCCGGGAGGATTCGAACCTCCGACCGCTCGGTTCGTAGCCGAGTACTCTATCCAGCTGAGCTAC
>OIEP01000087.1_pt1 | contig 59070 bp, 55 predicted proteins | sample 1581861 | NCBI WGS metagenome assembly OIEP01 (sample SAMN03281009, study PRJEB24777) | human gut metagenome | isolation source: fecal sample PR192 from 1 month old female Indian infant, vaginally...
CGGCGCTGTCTATGCAGTCCTTACCCGCGCTGGTGCGCGCTGCTGGCGGTTCGCTGGCGCTTGCCGGTGCGACAACCCTGTTTATGCTGCCCTGGGCGCTGAAGTTTATTTGGGCGCCGTGGATCGAACGCTGGCGGCTTCCGCCCGGTAGCCAGGAACGCCGTTCGCGGATGTTAATCCTGCGTGGTCAGGTCGCGCTAGCGGCGATCCTGATGATTGCCGCAGCGATTGGCTGGTTTGGGCGAGAAGGGGGATTTCCCGATACGCAAATCGTCGCGTTATTTGTTTTGTTTATGGTGGCAGGCACGGTCGCCTCCACCATTGATATCGCCAGCGACGGCTTTTGCGTCGATCAACTGACCCGCGCGGGTTACGGCTGGGGAAACAGCGTGCAGGTCGGCGGCAGCTATCTGGGAATGATGTGCGGCGGCGGGGTGTTTCTGATGCTGTCGGCAGCATCCGGCTGGCCTGTCGCCATGCTGATGATGGCGGTGCTGATTATGGCGCTGTCATTCCCGCTGTGGCGGATTACGGAGCCGACGCGAACAGCGACTATCCCGCATGTTCCGGCGTTAGGTTATGCGCTAAGGAGGAAACAGGCACGCCTGGGCTTACTGCTGGTATTGATGCTGAATTCAGGCATGCGGTTTGTGCTGCCTCTTCTGGCGCCGCTGTTGTTGGATCATGGGTTGAGCATGTCCGCGTTGGGCGCGCTGTTCAGCGGCGGCAATATTGCAGCGGGCATAGCAGGAACGCTGGCCGGCGGATTGCTGATGAAATACACCTCACCCGGCAGAGCGCTGTTGACGGCTTATGGCGTCCAGGGGATCGCGCTGCTGGCGGTGGTGATGACGCTCATGATGGCGCCGGGTCATCTGCTGCTGCCGGTTCTCCAGTGTCTGGTCATTGTCCAGTCCATTTCGCTGGCCTGCGCGCTGGTCTGTCTTTATGCCACGCTGATGTCGCTTTCATCGCCTTTGCAGGCCGGTGTCGACTTCACCCTCTTTCAATGTACTGACGCGGCAATCGCCATTCTGGCTGGCGTTATCGGCGGCGTTGTTGCTCAACATTTTGGCTATGCGGCCTGCTTCCTGTTTGCCGGGGCATTCACGTTGCTGGCGGCGTGGGTGGCTTATATCCGGCTGCATTCGGCAAAAGAACTGATGACAAGCGCAATGGATTGATCCGGGAATATCACGCCTGTTTGACGACGAAGGTGTGATATCTGCGCATATCAAATGCTGTTGATATGCAGAAACAAAAGACCAGGTACGGTTATCTGTCAATGTCGCAGGAAATCAAGTGATTTTCATCAATAAAATAGAGAGCAAAAGTCACGCTAGTTCCATAAAACTGTGATCCTGATCAACATCGATAATCATCAATGCATTAAATATTACATACGGAAAATAAATGTAATGTATTGGTGGTGAATTTTATGGCGATTAAAGATTTTTTTGTACAAACAAAACCCGGTCGGCGTCGTTATGGCGTAGCGCTATTTGTCGGGGTGATTGCAGGGATTATGTCGGCGTTTGTGAAATGGGGGGCAGAAGTTCCTTTGCCGCCGCGTACTTTCTCCGGCGGCAGGGATGAATTTAATCCCCCTTATCTTTTCCTGCGCGACTACCTGGGAATAGACCCCACCCATACGGTGTATACTTTTTCCGAGCACATTATCAATCCGGTGATGGTCACGCATATTATATTCTCTCTGGTATTTGCCGTCGGCTATTGCGTTGTTGCCGAAGTTTTCCCGAAGGTTAAATTATGGCAGGGGGTATGGGCAGGTATTGTCGCCACTATCGCCGTTCACTGGATCTCTTTTCCGTTACTGGGCCTGACGCCTTCATTATTGAATATTCCGGCGGATGAGTATATTTCGGAACTGGTGGGACATATCTTTTGGTTCTGGGCAATTGAGATGATTCGTCGCGATCTTCGCAACCGCATCACTCACGAGCCTGACGCTGAAGTGCCCCTGGACGCGCCGTTCAGATAAGCCGTCATGAAAGAACCCGTGATTTCGCGGGTTCTTTAGGGCCGCAGTCTGACTACGCCAGAGATTGAGGCATCGTATTCATCGCAAAGTTGAGAATCTTTTCGCCGTCAAATGAAGCATAAGGCAAACTTTCAATAACAGCGATTTCTTGCCCGGATCTCAACGCGTTAATAAACTCTTCAATCTTATACTGAATATGCGGAGCGACCAGAACACCATCATAGGCAGGCGCGACGCTAAAGAAGTTTTCAACACCAACGGCGCTGATTAAGAGGTCTAATGCCTGGTTATCGGCGATTTTTTGCATTTTTCTGGCAATAATTCCTGCTGTTGCGCCGAACAAGCAACATATTAATAATTTTTTCACGATTTAACCCTCGGTGAGATACCGAGGCTACATTATTCCTCTACCGTTAACGAAAATGCGCGACATGTCAATTTTACAGGTTAATTTCTTGCGTCCATTTTATTCTGACCGTCGCCATCACAGAAGCTAAAAAACGCAAACGTGCGTGATGCTGTGAATGGTTGGGGATGATTCGCCGATTACTTTTTTTTACGTGAAATAACGAAGCGATCGCCAACGCGCGTGAGCTTCGCCCCATTGACACAGTATTCGACGGCAAACTTAAAAAACGTATCCGAATCAAGTTCGAAATCCAGTTCGATTTTTATGGCCTCGCCGGACTGCAGAAGCTGCTTTGCCTGTTCCAGATTGCTGGCTTTTACTGTTTCCATCTCTTCACCTCGTTTTTGCTTTTGCACTGATGGCCTCCGAACCCTATCTTACAACGTTTGTATTACAGCCGTGCGACAGCGAGTTCTTATTGGCTTTTCCGCCGTAGGCAATCTCCGTTATTGCTATGGGTTCTTCGCGGTATGCCGGGTGGGCACCCACAGGTTGTGATCACAGAGCGGACTAACGGATTCTATCCTCCTCTCAATGAGCGGAAATTTCCAGCGTACAATGGTCGACCATCGGTAAGTGCCGGGAGCACGAACCTTCTGTCTGGAGCCATTGGGCCGCCAGCGGCGCTCACGACAGACTAAATTCCCCACAACTTCAATGCCTTCACGCCAGGGGGCGACAGGTGGGTTGATAAATTCCTGGTAAATATTGATACTGTATAAAAACACAGTGTCATTGCAAGTGAGTTTATTATGATGTTCTACAAACCGGTTGAATTGCGCCAGGTCATGTCGATTCCGCTGTTTAGCGACCTTGTTCAGTGTGGATTTCCCAGTCCGGCGCAGGATTACATTGAGAAGGGGATTGACCTCAACGAGCTGTGTGTCCGTCATCCTGCGGCAACCTATTTTGTCATGGCGACAGGCATGTCGATGGTTGACGCCGGTATTTATGAAGGCTCGCTGCTGGTGGTAGATCGCAGTCTGAAAGCGAAGCATGGCGATATCATCATTGCTTCACTGGCCGGTGAATATACGGTTAAGCGTTTGTGCACTCATCCCATCATGCAACTGCTGCCGATGAATCCCGATTTTCCGCCGATTGTGCTACACAATGACGGCGAAGATCTGGAGATTTTTGGTGTTGTCACTTTCAGTATCAACAGGTTTCGTTAATGTTTGCCCTGGTGGATGTCAATTCATTCTATGCCAGCTGCGAGATGGTTTTTCGCCCGGATTTACGCGGGCGTCCGGTGGTGGTGTTAAGCAACAATGACGGCTGCGTGATCGCCAGAAATGATGAGGCTAAATTGCTGGAGATCCCGATGGGCGCGCCATATTTCAAGGTGAAATCGCAGTTTGAACGCCATCAGGTGGCGGTATTCAGCAGCAATTATGCGCTGTACGGTGATATGTCCCAACGGGTGATGACGCTGCTTGAAGAGCTGGCTCCTGCGGTTTATCAATATTCCATTGATGAAGCCTTTGTGAATCTTAGCGGAATGCACCGTTCTGAGGAGCTTGAAGCATTCGGTCGCCATGTGCGAAGTACATTGCTCCAGTGCACCGGCCTGACGGTGGGCGTGGGGATCGGGCCGACGAAGACGCTGGCCAAACTGGCCAATTATGCGGCAAAAAGATGGTCAACATTCTCGGGTGTTGTCGATCTCTCTTTGCCGGTCAGGCAGCGGAAACTGCTGGCGCGGGTTGACGTCGGTGACATCTGGGGCGTTGGCCGCCGCACCGCGAAAAAACTCAATGCGATGGGGATTAACACCGCGCTTGAGCTTGCCGGAACGCCAACTGCACTGATCAGAAAGCATTTCAGCGTCGTGCTGGAGCGTACTGTACGAGAACTGTGCGGCGAACCCTGCCTTGCACTGGAAGAATTTATCCCGAGTAAACAGCAAATTATCTGCTCGCGTTCATTTAGTCATAAGGTGACTGAATACGAACTGATGCGGGAAGCCATATGCAGCCACGCGGCGCGCGCCGCCGAGAAGCTGCGCGCCGAGCATCAATATTGTCGCTATGTTTCCGCCTTTGTGAAAACCAGTCCGTTTGCGGGTAATGAAGTCTATTACGGCAAAAACGCCGGGACCCACATCCCGATCCCGACCCGGGATAGTCGGGATATTATCAAGGCGGCGATAAAATGCCTGGATACAATCTGGCGGGAGGGATACCGGTATCAAAAGTGCGGGGTGATGCTGGGGGACTTCTTTAGCCAGGGCGTGGCGCAGTTCGGATTGTTTGATGACTATCAACCACATGCTAATAGTGAAGCACTTATGACGGTGCTGGATTCCGTCAATCAACGAGAGAAAGGTCAGCTTTGGTTTGCCGGGCAAGGAATCGCGCGTCGCTGGGAGATGAAGCGGCACAGGCTGTCGCCAGCCTACACCACCCGGTTGAGTGATTTGTTGCGGGTGAAGCTGTAAAGCGTTGCTATCTACGATTCATGCTATCGTCGAAGCGCAGATCACGCTCGTCGGGTTGTCACCCGCAGGGCCGCAGTGATTCGGTTTCCTGTGGACGTTAGCCCGCCAATAGGTTTTTTCCCCATTCTCTGTGCTTTTTCATCAGTGAATTCAGTGGCATGTCGCGACTAACTCTTGCGTAACCGTTGTGTAGGGCTAGACTACGGAAATCAGCATAAGTTAACGGAGGTTCAGTGGACGCAATTAAGGGCTCGCAACTCCAGGTGCCGGATGCCATTTTTGCCTGGGTGCTGGACGGGCAGGGCGGCGTGAAGCCGCTGGCGGACAGCGACATTATTGATAAGGAACATCCTTGCTGGCTGCATCTTAACTATACCCATGTTGACAGCGCGCAATGGCTGGCGTCGACGTCGCTGCTGCCCAATAATGTGCGCGGTGCGCTGGCCGGAGAAAGCACGCGCCCCCGCGTGACGCGGATTGGCGATGGGGCACTAATTACGCTGCGCTGTATCAACGGCAGCACTGATGAGCGCCCGGACCAACTGGTGGCGATGCGCCTGTATATGGACGAGCGTTTAATCGTCACAACCCGGCAGCGTAAAGTTCTGGCGCTGGACGATGTACTTGGTGACTTGCGTGAGGGGAATGGTCCGGTAGACGGCGGTAGATGGCTGGTGGAAGTCTGTGATGCGCTGACCGATCACGCCAGCGAGTTTATTGAGCAACTTCATGACCGGATTATCGATCTGGAAGATGATTTACTGGACCAGCAGATACCGCCCCGCGGCTTTCTGGCGCTGTTGCGCAAGCAGCTTATCGTTATGCGCCGCTATATGGCGCCGCAGCGTGATGTTTATGCCCGTCTGGCCAGTGAACGTTTGCCGTGGATGACAGACGACCATCGGCGGCGGATGCAGGATATTGCCGAGCGTCTGGGGCGTGGGCTGGATGAAATTGATAGCTGTATTTCCCGCACGGCGGTGATGAGCGATGAGATCGCGCAAATTATGCAAGAATCGCTATCACGCAGAACGTATACGATGTCGCTGATGGCAATGGTCTTTCTGCCGAGCACTTTTTTAACCGGACTGTTTGGCGTTAACCTCGGCGGGATCCCGGGTAACAGCTGGCATATGGGGTTCCTGGTTTTCTGCGTAATGTTAGTTGTTCTCATTGGGGGTGTTACATGGTGGTTGCATCGTAGTAAATGGTTGTAAAGAATCGCCTTTTATCATAATGATGATGCTGAAAACCCGGTAATGTTTGAGCGAAATCAATAAACTCTCCCCCTGTTCAGGGCAATATCCTTAACGCAGGTGAATGCAACGTCAAGCGATGGGCGTTGCGCTCCATATTGTCTTACTTCCTTTTTTGAATTACTGCATAGCACAATTGATTCGTACGACGCCGACTTTATTAAGTCGGCTTTTTTTTGCGCCCTCTTTGTCAGCTTCTACGCTTAATGGGTGTACCCGCCCATCACCGGAGTCAATATGTGCTATCAGTCGCTAAACTCAATACCTGTCCCCCCTGAACCGAATGAGCCGATTCCTGTACCAGATCCCCGGCCGCGCCCGCATCCGCTACCGGATCCGCCGCCTGACGATGAACCGATTAAGTTGTCGCATCGGCGGCGGAGATCTGCGAGGATACGCGCCTGCGAATTGTCCGCCCTTTAATGTAATGCGAGAAATTATTGTGACCGCTTTTTCAACTCTGAATGTTTTGCCCGCCGCCCAGCTAGCTAACCTGAATGAACTGGGATATCTGTCGATGACCCCGGTCCAGGCGGCGGCCTTACCGGCTATCCTCGCGGGTAAAGATGTGCGCGTGCAGGCGAAAACCGGCAGCGGTAAAACGGCGGCATTTGGCCTCGGATTACTCCAGCACGTTGACCCATCGTTGTTTCGAACCCAGGCGCTGGTGCTGTGTCCGACCCGTGAACTGGCGGATCAGGTGGCCGGAGAACTTCGTCGTCTGGCGCGCTTCCTGGCAAACATTAAAATTTTGACGTTGTGCGGCGGTCAGCCTTTTGGCGCTCAGCGCGATTCGCTCCAGCATGCGCCGCATATTATTGTCGCTACGCCGGGGCGCTTACTCGATCACCTGCAAAAGGGCACCGTATCGCTGGATGCCTTACAAACGCTGGTGATGGATGAAGCGGACCGGATGCTGGATATGGGATTTAGCGACGCCATTGATGAAGTGATCCGTTTTGCGCCGGTTTCACGTCAGACGCTGTTGTTTTCCGCGACCTGGCCGGAGGCTATCGCGGCTATTAGCGGCCGGGTGCAGAACAACCCGCAATCCATTGAAATTGATGCCGTTGATGCGCTGCCGGCTATCGAACAGGAGTTCTTCGAAACCACGCAATACGGTAAAATCGCGCTGCTGCAAAAGTTACTGAGTCAGCATCAGCCCACCTCGAGCGTGGTGTTCTGTAACACCAAAAAAGATTGTCAGGCCGTCTGCGACGCGCTGAATGCTGCCGGGCAGAGTGCGTTATCGCTGCATGGCGATCTTGAACAACGCGATCGCGATCAGACGCTGGTGCGTTTCGCCAACGGCAGTTCGCGGGTGCTGGTGGCGACAGACGTCGCCGCTCGCGGGCTGGATATCAAGTCGCTGGAGCTGGTGGTGAATTATGAGCTGGCCTGGGACCCGGAAGTTCACGTACACCGCATTGGCCGTACCGCTCGCGCCGGCGAAAGTGGGCTGGCTATCAGCCTTTGCGCGCCGGAAGAGGCGCAGCGGGCGAATATTCTTGCGGAAATGTTGCAACTGAAGCTGAACTGGATAAACGGCCCGACGAGCAGCAACATTGTGCCGCTGCAGGCAGAGATGGCTACGCTGTGTATTGATGGCGGTAAGAAGGCTAAAATGCGCGCGGGCGATGTGCTGGGCGCGTTAACCGGCGATATCGGCCTTGATGGCGCAGACATCGGTAAGATCAACGTCCATCCGGCGCATGTCTATGTCGCCGTGCGTCAGCCGGTGGCGCATAAGGCGTTTAAGCTGCTGCAAAACGGGAAAATTAAAGGTAAAGCCTGCCGGGTTCGCTTACTGAAATAAGCGAAGAAAGCGCGTCTCAGGTGACGATCTGAGACGCGGGGCGGTTATTTCACTTCGACAACGTTCAGGCGTAGTTCATTCAGTTGCGCTTCATCTTCATCCGGCTGCCAGCCTGCAGGCTGCAGCGGGATCTCTTCGCGATCGAACGCCAGGTCGCCGCCGTTGACTACTGCGGATCCGTGGTGAATACCTTTAAAGTCGAACAGATTGACGTCGCTCAGATGCGACGGCACCACGTTCTGCATTGCGCTGAACATGGTTTCGATGCGGCCCGGATAGCGTTTATCCCAGTCGCGCAGCATATCGGCAATCACCTGACGCTGGAGGTTAGGCTGTGAGCCGCACAGGTTGCATGGAATGATTGGGAACGCTTTGGCCTGAGAGAAACGCTCAATATCTTTTTCGCGGCAGTAGGCCAGCGGACGAATAACGATATGTTTACCATCGTCGCTCATTAGCTTCGGCGGCATACCTTTCATCTTCCCGCCGTAGAACATATTCAGAAACAGGGTCTGCAGAATGTCGTCGCGGTGATGTCCCAGGGCGATTTTCGTCGCTCCCAGTTCCGTTGCCGTGCGATAAAGAATGCCGCGACGCAGACGAGAACAGAGTGAACAGGTGGTTTTACCTTCCGGGATTTTTTCTTTAACAATGCCGTAGGTGTTCTCTTCAACAATCTTATATTCAACGCCCAGTTGCTCAAGATATGCTGGCAGGATATGCGCCGGGAAGCCCGGTTGCTTTTGATCGAGGTTGACCGCTACCAGCGAAAAAGAGACCGGCGCGCTTTTTTGCAAACTGCGCAAAATCTCCAGCATGGTGTAGCTGTCTTTACCGCCGGAGAGGCAAACCATAATGCGGTCGCCTTCTTCAATCATATTAAAATCGGCGATCGCTTCGCCTACATTGCGGCGCAGGCGCTTCTGCAACTTATCGATATTGTATTTCTCTTTCTTTGTAAAGTTATGATTTTCTTGCATTATTAACATTCTCAAAATCGAAAAAGGGCATATAGGGGGCAAAATGTGTTAGAGCCCAGGCCGGGAATTCAGCATAGAAACCTGGTCGCCGTTCATCTTTTCTATCCATGTACTATAAACGTCGTACACCATTTGCGCGTTTTCATGCCCCATCTGATTGTCTATAAAAGACGGGTTTGCGCCAGCCGTCAGGAGCCAGCAGGCAAAAGTATGCCGCGTATGGTACGGATTCCTGCGGTGAATGCCAGCGCGTTTTGCGGCGTCTTCCCCTCTATTGCCGATATGCGATGAGATTTTGCCTTTTTCCGTTCCGCGACCGGGGAGCGGCGCGATAACGGATACAGGTTACAGACATGATTGGTACAGAGATAAAACGGTTTACAACTATTTCCCGATAAACGCTTATGCGATCAATATTCGGCAGGGGGCGTCGCAGATGTGACGGAGACATCTACATGTCATCACTCATCACGCGGTGTTTTATACACGTCAGTATGACGCCATCAAACCACATACATTTATTTCTGACGTTATTGGGTGACGGACTCTTTAAAAAGATGTTGGTAATAAAAACCAATAAGATCAGTATGATTGGGATCGTTATGAGGATTTTCATTATCTGACGGCCCAGTGAGTAAGAATATTCCACTAAACTACACCGGAAATGTGATTCAGAACACATTAATTTAGCGTCCCGCCCGACAGCCGTATGCAAGAGCTGCCGGGCAGGCTGGTGCCATTCGGGCAGAACAGACACCATGAATGATTGTATTGGTGGCTTGGTTGATAAACCAGACGTTCGTGGTTTTCCGGTCATCTTTCAGAGTTGTCCTGATAAACGCCCTGGTGATTTGTTTATCGATTGAGTGACACGCTGAGTTGCTCTGTGCCATGACATGAATAGCATGGACAGCGCCACCATCGACATTACCGGCAGGTCTGCCATAGGCAACCCGGTGCGCTCGTCTGGTCAATTCGTTGAGGATGAGCGCTTCGCTACCCGCCAGCCCCACGAAATTCTGCGTGTTATAAATCAGCGCAGGAGAAAATGATTGCGCTGATTCCGTATAAATAACCAGTATTGGTGTGGGCGAATCAGGAACGCATCGATAAACCTGCTCTTTAGTTATTAAACGGGATTAAGTGCATTTTTTCCTGCAGCAGCGGCATCAGCCATTCGATAAATAATCGCAGCGGGCGCGAAAGATGCCTTCTGTGTGAGTACAGAATATTAACCGGCAGCGGGCGCGGCAGAAAATCCGGCATCACCGTGTGCAATGTACCGGCGGTCAGCATTTCGTGTACGTCGTACTCGGGAATCTGGATCAGCCCCATGCCAGCCACGCAGGCCGCGATGTACGCTTCGGCATTATTTACCGTCAACAGCGAATCAACCTCGGTGCTGAGTATCTCACCATCGCACTCCCACTCCCAACGTTCCCGGCGACCTGTTGTGGGAGAAGAATACCCAACCGCAATATGCCTGGTCAGTTCCTGCGGAGATAACGGCATACCGTAGCGGGTGATATAGGCCGGTGACGCCACGTTGATTATGCTGAGATATCCAACCCTCCTGGCCACCATACCCGAATCATTTAGCACACCAACACGTACGGCGCAGTCCGTGCCCTCTTCGGCGAGATTGACGCTACGGTCTGTCACGCCTGGCTCTACCTGAATGGCCGGGTAGCGGGAAAAAAAATCGGGCAGCGCGGGAATAATGATACCTCTCCCGACCCGACCGGGAACATCAACTCGAATTTTCCCCGTAACCTGAGCACGGGTTCGCCTGAACAGGTTCTCTGCCTCCTCGACGTCCTGAACGACAACCTGACAGCGTGTATAAAATGTTTCCCCGTCAGAGGTCAGCGACACCTGACGAGTGGTCCGGTGAAACAGGCGGGCATCAAGCCGGGCTTCCAGTTCGCGGATGGCGGCAGAGACGGTCGATGCTGGTCGGTTCATGGTTACAGGCCATTTACCCGGTTTTTTGACGCAGCGATCGGTTCCGTTAATCGATGATTTTGGCAAAAATAGCGTATTTCTTGTTTTCGCCCGTTTGATTCAGTGGCCGGTGTGGTTCACCGTCATTATGAAGAGACATGCTCTCTCTTGGCTGCGAATGGCATGGGCCGTTTCCCGCGCGCCCCATGCCTCCAGGCATTGCGCTGAAACTTTCTGCTGCGAGATCCGATTCACTCCAGTCTTGATCTGCGGGCGGAACTCGCCCCCGTGGGCAGCGCAAACCCGGTTTGAGATTTCACCAGACTTACCCGAAAAAGTAACACGTTGGCTTGATAGTCGCTGACAACTTCCAGCGTTCTCGTCAGGGCGTATTTTGATAGTGCCATAAAGACTGCTCCTGACTCAGTTGGATGTGCAACTTTTAGGGGGCAGTCCTGTGGGCTAATGGCGATCAGCGCACAACCAGCACTGAGCATTCGGCGTGGCGTACCACGGCGGCGGCATTAGAACCGAGCAGATAGGTCGTAATATCCGGACGATGCGAAGAGATAATGACCAGGTCTGCCGGAAGTGATTTCGCCAGCGCGAGGATTTTATCTTTCGGCGAGCCCTCTGAAACGTGAAAGTGAACGCGATCTTCAGGGATATTAAACTTTGACACGATCTCTTTCAGCCGCGCTTCCGACTCGGCTCTCAGATCATCCATCGCCGGTAGCTCTGCGGTATAGGCCATTCCCAGCGAAGCGTAATAGGGAAGGGAGGGAATGACGGTCAGGAAATGGACCTCGGCATCATCGATTCTGGCTTCAGACTCAACGTGCTTGATAACGCGGTCAGTTAATTCTGTATCGGAAACATCGATGGGCACAAGAATCATTCTGTTCATAAAACCTCCTGTTAATGTAACCACTAAAAGTGTAGGCCATCCAGGCAATTATTGTACATTGAGCATACTCACACTTTTGCCATCAGGCGCGGCGGCGCTCGATATATTTACCTTTAATCACGCCATCGTAAAAACGACCCTTAGAAACAACCTGCAGAAAATCGCGGTAAATACGCGGTGGCACGCCGATATACTGTAGCGTTTTGTTATCGCGAAAACGGATTTCAAGCGTACCTGATGTGTCGTCATAAGCGATGGAGGTGATTCGGGATGATTTTACGGGATGATGGTGCATGGCAGGCGTCCTCTACGGCTACGTCAGTTCCTGGAAGCAATATATCATTCATCGGACGATTATTTTAAGGTAACAGATATATTGTTTTGTTTTGAATATGGTGCTTAAGGGCATGAAAAATAAGTCTCCTCCGGCATACACGGAGGAGACCCAGAACCTGATTCATCAGGGGGATTTCACTTGCTGCCTTAGCCCATCAAACACCTTGCGCTTTGAACGGGCCGGGCGCTTATTATGGACAGCGAAACACCAGCGTATTAACTTTCAGCCGCTGATTTTTCCGCCTTACCGGCCAGTTGGGCGAGGAAGTCATAGCGTTTTTGCAGATCCAGCGTCGCATCTTTCCACAGTTGCTCGGCCACTTCCGGCTGCTGGGCGTTCAGACGACGGAAACGCTGCTCATGCAGTAGCGTCTCAGCCAGCGCATCTGACGGCGGACGGGAATCCAGCGCCAGCGGGAGCTTACCTTCATCGGCACGACGTGGGTCGAAGCGGTACAGCGGCCAGAATCCGGTAGCGGTTAACTGACGCATCTGATCGTGGCTCAGGGCCAGGTCGTAACCATGCTCTTCGCAAGGACTGTAGGCGATAATCAGCGATGGTCCCGGATAAGCTTCCGCTTCCTGAATCGCTTTCACTGTCTGATTCAGCTGCGCGCCCAGCGAAATTTGTGCCACGTAAACGTGACCGTACATCATCATGCTGACGCCCAGATCTTTGCGCGCTTTGCGCTTGCCGTGTTCGCCAAACTTAGTCACCGCGCCCAGCGGCGTGGCTTTTGACGCCTGGCCGCCGGTGTTGGAGTAGCACTGGGTATCGAGCACCAGGATATTGACGTTTTCGTTGAGGCTCAGCACATGGTCGAGACCGCCAAAGCCAATATCATAGGCCCAGCCGTCGCCGCCAATCAGCCAGATGGATTTTTCCACCAGCGCGTCGGCGTCGGTTAACAGCTCCTTCGCACCTTCTTCATTTGCCAGTACCTTGCGCAACTCGGCCACCTGCTCGCGGCGCATTTCAGGCGTTGCTTCGGCATGCAATGCGTCATTCAGCTCAGCCGGAAGTTTATTAGCGAACTGCGACAGCAGACGCATGACGCGCTGACGGTGTTGATCGACGGTGAGACGGAAACCAAGGCCGAATTCGGCGTTATCCTCGAACAACGAGTTTGCCCATGCCGGGCCACGGCCATTGGCATCGGTGGCGTATGGCGTGGAGGGCAGGTTGCCGCCGTAAATCGATGAACAGCCTGTGGCGTTGGCAATCAGCATCCGGTCGCCATAAAGCTGAGTCAGCAGCTTGATATACGGCGTTTCGCCACAGCCGGAACAGGCCCCTGAATATTCAAAGAGCGGAGTGATCAGCTGCGAGGTGCGGATATCGATACGTTCCAGCTTGCTGCGATCCATTTCCGGCAGATGGAGGAAGTAGTCATAATTCACTTTCTCTTCTTCAACGTGTTCAAGGCGCGACATCATATTAATGGCCTTGATTTCCGGGTTTTGCCTGTCTTTCGCCGGGCAAACTTCAACGCACAGGTTACAGCCGGTGCAATCTTCCGGCGCGACCTGCAAAACGTATTTTTGCCCGCGCATATCGCGGGATTTGACATCCAGTGAGTGCAGGCTGGTCGGCGCATGTTCCATTGCCTCCGGCGAGACCACTTTCGCGCGAATTGCCGAATGCGGGCAGGCGGCGACGCAGTGGTTGCACTGGGTGCAAAGTTCTTCCTTCCAGATCGGGATCGCTTCGGCGATATTGCGTTTTTCCCAACGCGTGGTCCCCATCGGCCAGGTGCCGTCCGGCGGCAGCGCGGAAACCGGCAGCGTATCGCCAAGCCCCGCCAGCATTGCCGCGGTCACGGTTTTGACGAAATCCGGCGCCGCGTCGGACACCACCGGCGGACGGTCTGGGCTGCTGGCATTGATCGGCTGGAGCGGCACTTCCGCCAGAGACTCGCGGGCCAGCGCCAGCGCCTGCCAGTTACGCTCCACCAGTTCCTGACCTTTATTGCTGTAACTTTTGGCAATCGCCCCCTGCAGCGCCGCGAGGGCGCTATCACCCGGCAAAATTTGCGTCAGATGGAAGAATGCCATTTGCATGACGGTGTTGATGCGCGCGCCAAGACTGCAGTCGCGGGCGATCTTCGCCGCATTGACGATATAGAACCGCGCTTTTTTCTGGTTTAGTATCGCCTGCACGTCCCGCGGCAGACGCGACCAGACTTCATCGGTGCTGTAAGGCGTGTTGAGCAGGAAAATACCGCCTGGCTTCAGTCGTTCGACCATCTGATATTTGTCGATAAACTGCAACTGATGACAGCCGACGAAATCAGCCTGGGAAATCAGATAAGAAGAGCGAATGGGTTTTTCGCTGACGCGCAGGTGTGAAACCGTCAGCCCGCCGGCCTTTTTTGAATCATAGACGAAATAGCCCTGTGAGAACCACGGTGTCGAGTTGCCGATAATCTTGATATTGTTTTTGGTCGCCGAGACGCTACCGTCGCTGCCAAGACCGTAGAACAGGGCTTCCAGCTTCGCTTCTGATGGCAGGGTATTTTCCAGCAACGGCAGGGAAAGGTTGGTAACGTCGTCGTAGATACCGACGGTAAAGCGCGGTTTGGGTTTAGCGGCGCTCAGTTCGTTGAAAATCGCCAGCACGCACGCCGGACCGAACTCTTTTGAAGAGAGACCGTAGCGGCCACCAATAGTGCGCGGCAGGGTTTCGCGTTCGCCGCGGTTGAAGGCTTCCGCCAGCGCGGTCATCACGTCGAGATAGAGCGGTTCGGCCTGAGCGCCAGGTTCCTTGGTGCGGTCCAGCACCGCCACCGCGCGGGCGGTTTCCGGCAGGGCCTGCAGCAGATGGGCCGCAGAGAAGGGGCGATAGAGGCGAACTTTCAGCACGCCGACTTTTTCCCCGCGGTGCAGCAGTTCATCCACCATTTCCTCGCAGGTGCCGATCGCGGAGCCCATAATCACGATAACGCGTTCCGCCTGCGGATGACCGTAAAACTCAAAGGGTTTGTACTGGCGTCCGGTGGCGGCGGCAAAATCGTCCATTGCGGTTTCGACACACTCATAGACCGCGTTGTACCACGGATTCGTCGCTTCGCGGGACTGGAAATAGGTATCCGGGTTGGCCGAGGTGCCACGGATCACCGGATGTTCCGGGTTCAGGGCGCGCTGGCGATGTTCATCGATCTTATCCTGCGGCAGCAGGCTACGAATGGTATCGTCTGCCAGCGGAGCGATTTTGTTGATTTCGTGCGAGGTGCGGAAGCCATCAAAGAAATGAATGAATGGCACCCGGCTTTGCAGCGTGGCGATATGCGAAATCAGCGCAAAATCCTGCGCTTCCTGCACGCTGCTGGCGCAGAGCATCGCGCAGCCGGTCTGACGTACGGCCATCACGTCGGAGTGATCGCCGAAGATAGAGAGCGCGTGGGTGGCTACGGTTCGGGCAGCGACGTGCAGCACAAACGGCATCAACTGGCCCGCCAGTTTGTACAGCGTCGGGATCATCAGCAATAACCCCTGGGATGACGTAAAGGAAGTCGACAGGGCGCCGGTTTGCAGCGCGCCGTGAACCGCGCCGATTGCTCCGGCTTCGGACTGCATTTCGACGACGCGGGGGACATCGCCCCAGACATTTTTCAGCCCATCGCCAGCCCAGGCGTCCGCCTGTTCCGCCATCGTCGAACTGGGCGTAATCGGGTAGATGGCGATAACTTCACTGGTGCGAAACGCAACTGACGCGACCGCGCCATTACCGTCGATAGTGATCATAAGAAGACACCCTTACATTGCGCAAAATAAAGAAGCGACCCGGCAAAACGCCGCAAGTCCTGTAATTATATAAGGGTTATTTTAGCAAACTGACCCGCTAACCATTTTCGCATTTGTGTCCTTCATCTGCGCTCCATCAATGATGAGATCAATTTTTGCCCGGTTAGTGGCGAAATCAGCTAACCAGAGGGTGTCAGATGCTTCAATCTATTCATCGGGAAACGGGATAAACGCGATCGGTCGTGGAAATATATCAGGGCGTCGTGACTCTTTCCCTTCGCCGCTGGCCGGGGGGCGCGAATAAGGCAAACCTAAACCTTCGCCACAGTTCGTCAGATCAATTCTGCGCAAAAAAATTGCCAGAAAATGTTAATGAGGCGCATAAATACCCGATTCGCCTCTCGACGCGGCGCGCTGAGCTGCCTATTATTCTTGGGTTTGTTCATTTTCAGATGTCTCTGAGGGGGGAAGATGCGAGCAGCGTTTTTAGTGGGATGTGCCGCGTTATTACTGTCGGCCTGTAGCAGCGAGCCTGTACAGCAGGCGACGGCGGCGCACGTGTCGCCAGGGATGCGTGCCGCGATGAGCAGCACTGGTCAGGCAAACTGCGCGATGATCGGGGGGGCAGTATCGGTGGCCCGCCAGCTTGATGGTTCGCTTATTGGCATGTGCGCATTGCCTAATGGCAAGCGTTGCAGCGAACAAGCGCTGGCAGGCGGCAACTGCGGAAGCTATTAATTCACCAGGTCGGCGAGTTTATACACCAGCGTCTGGTCAGCGGTCGCCAGCGTCAGCTGCGTTTCCGTCAGGTCGACCTGTGCGCCTTCGCGCAGCATTTTGCTCAGCGTCGCATCCAGCGTATTCAACTGCGGGTCCGTGCAGAGCATGCGGGTCATCGCCAGCTCTTCCACCTTCAGCTCGCCGTCAGAGACTTTACCCGTGCCGCTAAAGCGGTTGCACATATTGCCTGAAACGTACATTTTGCCTGTTATTGGCATCTTTTCGCCAAAGCTCAGCTCCAGAGGCTTATCGGCGGCTTTCAGCGGCTGACCGTTGATGCTGGTCAGCACAAAACGATGGTGCTGAAGCTGTTCTGCGTGGGTTGACACTTTATTGTTATAAACGCAGCCCGACAGTAACACTCCCGTCGCCAGCAGTGCAGCAAACTTGTTCATTTATTCTCCAGAAATATTTATAGCATCAATAAGATAAAGGGATTGTAACTGTACTGCAGACCATTTCTGTGGGGAATATCTGAATGTGCCCCCTGTGAAGCGGGAGCACAAAAAGAAAAGGAAAATTAAACCAGCGCGTTAGGGCAGGTTTCACCGGCCTCCACCTGGCGCAGGTTATCAAGCGTTGTTTGTGAAATACTGATCAACGCCTCCGCAGTCAGGAACGCCTGGTGGCCGGTAAACAGCACGTTGTGGCAGGCGGAGAGGCGGCGGAACACATCGTCCTGAATCACGTCGTTGGACTTATCTTCAAAGAACAGATCGCGTTCGTTCTCATACACATCCATTCCCAGTGCGCCAATTTTCTGGTGCTTCAGGGCATCAATCGCCGCCTGCGAATCGATCAGCGCGCCACGGCTGGTGTTGATGATCATCACCCCGTCTTTCATTCGCTCGAAGGCGGCTTTATTCAGCAGATGATAGTTTTCATCGGTCAGCGGGCAGTGCAGGGAGATAACATCGGACGCTTTGTAGAGCGTGTCAAGATCGACGTACTCGACCCCCAAATCCAGCGCCGCGGCGCTTGGGTACGGGTCAAAAGCCAGCAGCCGCATGCCAAAACCTTTAAGAATACGCAGCGTGGCAACGCCGATTTTACCGGTACCGATAACGCCCGCGGTTTTACCGTGCATGGTGAAACCGGTTAACCCTTCAAGGGAGAAGTTGGCGTCGCGGGTACGCTGGTAGGCGCGGTGGATGCGGCGATTCAGCGACATCATCATGCCGATGGCGTGTTCCGCGACCGCTTCTGGTGAATAGGCCGGTACACGTACCACGCGGAAGCCGAGTTCTTTAGCGGCATCAAGATCGACGTTGTTGAAGCCAGCGCAACGCAGCGCAATGAACTTCACGCCGTGCGCCTTCAGTTCTTCAAGTACCGGGCGGCTAGCGTCATCGTTAACGAAGATGCACACTGCTTCGCAGCCGTTGGCGGTCTTAGCGGTCTTTTCGGTTAGCAGAAAGTCAAAAAAATCGAGTTCAAAGCCGTATGCTTCATTAACCTGCTGCAGGTATTTCTTATCGTATTGCTTCGTACTGTATACCGCAATTTTCATAATATTTTTCTCCAGTGATAATACCGTCACGGTAGCATAATTAAAATATACGTACAAATATTAAAAATAAGTTTAATCATCCGCTTATAGTGATAATTCTAGAGCATAACGAGGGGTTAAGAAATCGCGTTAAAAGACAAGATGTTCAGTAAAAGCCGAGGCTCAATGCTCCCGGAGCCAGCAGGATTAGCGGCCAGAGCAATCCGGAACTGACGTTAGCGATCTGAAAGTGTCGCAGTGGCGTTCCGCTGGCGCCGGTCACCAGCGGGACAGTTGCCCGCAGCGGGGAGAGAAAACGGCTAAAAAAAACCGCCCAGGCACCGTGGCGACATAGAAAGAACTGCGCGCGCGCGAGACGCCCGGCGCTGAGCCAGCGGATACGATACACATGGTGCCGATAGCGGCGCCCCAGCAACCATGAGAGCCAGAATCCACCGATTGCGCCGAGGCTGGCGCTAAGCCACATTAATACGAAATGCCCTACGCTGGCGGAGGCCAGCGTGCCGAGCAACAGCAGACCGGAGGTGCCAGGAATCAGCAGCGAAATGGCGGCACAGGATTTGCTCAAGGTCAGCAGGAAAACCATCAGTAAGACCAGTGAATAATGATCCTGAGCGTACGCCATCAGTGAAATAATCAACGCCACAGCACAATCCGTTTATGACCGCAGGATTAACGAGTGTCGCAGGAGAACACTAAACCCCGGCTCAATAAGCTGCTGGAGAATCATATGGGGGAGACTACGCTTAAATGGGATGGAAACTTTAACTCACAGGTCGAACGTGCCACAATGACGGCCTCTCGGCTTTTACTTATTTCTAATCAGGATATTAGCTGCCCATGAAGGGTAAATATAAAGCCGCCATCGCGCTGTTACTCGCACTTGTATTGCTGCCACTGGCTTTGCTGTTGACGCTCACCCATTGGGTGCCCACCCTGGCGGGCATCTGGTTGCCCGCGGGAACCCGGATCGCTTTTGACGAAAGCCCGCGCCTGACGCGCTCCTCGCTGCGTATTCCTGATTTGCGTTATCTGGTTGGCGACTGCGAAATTGCTCACGTTGCTAATGCCGAACTTTCCCGTCCCAGCCGCTGGCGTTTACATATCGCTGAACTGGATATTAATAGCGCTTGTCTGAATAAACTGCCGGAAAGCGAAGTGACGTCCGACGCGCCGAAAACCCTCGCCGAATGGCAATCGATGCTGCCCTACAGCTGGCTGACGATTGAAAATTTGCGCTTGTCGCCGTGGGAGAAATGGCAGGGGCGGCTGGTGATGTCGCTCACACCACATCAACAGGATATCGGTTATAGCGGAAAAGCGCTTTCTCTCCAGGCGCGACTGCGCGGTCAGACACTCACCGTCAGCGATTTCTCCGCGCGGCTGGTGGACGATCGGGCGCCGGTAAAGCTGGTGGGTGAGTTCCATATGCCGCTGATACCGAACGGTTTTCCGGTCGATGGCCAGTTATTCAGTACGTTCGCGTTTCCGCAAAACCCTGGTCTGGTGGATGCCGAACTGATGTGGCAGGCGAATCGTGGGCAGTTGCTGGTGACGCGGCGCGGTGAGGTGGAGCCCATGCTCGACCTGCCGTGGGAAATTACCCCGGATCGTATCGCTATCAGCGATGGGCGCTGGCATACCGACTATGCGGGTAACACTCTGAGCGGGCGTGTCGCGTTTTCTGTTGGCAACTGGCAGCAGGGAACCGAGCAGATGCAGGTGAGCGGGCGGCTTAACGTGCTCACGCAGGGGAAAGCGGGTAAAGGCAATGTGGTGCTCAATATTGGCCCCGGTAAACTCAGTATGGACGGTAGCGACATGCCGCTACAGATAACCGGGGACGCTAAATTCGGCGATCTGATTTTTTATGCCAGGCTGCCCGCGCATCTGAGCGGCCCGCTGACGGCGCCAGAGCTTGCTTTCCACCCTGGCGCGCTGCTGCGCTCACGGGGAAGCGTCATTGATTCGCTCAATATTGATGAAATCCGCTGGCCGCTGGCGGGCGTCAACGTTACCCGCGAGGGCGTGGATGGCCGTTTGCAGGCCATCCTGCGCGCCCATGAACAGAAAATGGGCGGCTTTACGCTGCATCTTGACGGTCAGGCGGACAATTTTATGCTCGATCGTGGCCGCTGGCAGTGGCGTTACTGGGGGGAAGGGTATTTTACGCCAATGCAGGCGCGCTGGGATGTCAAAGGGGCAGGTCAATGGGCCGACAGCGCTATCGTACTCAATAGTCTGTCGACCGGCTTCGATAAGCTACAATATGGCACCATGCTGGTGAGTTCCCCGCGTCTGACGCTGGATGAGCCGATTCAGTGGCTGCGTGATGCGCAGCATCCAAAACTGACTGGCGTGCTATCGCTGGATGCCGGAAAAACCACCTTCAGCGGCGGCAGCGAGCTACCGCCCTCGACGCTTAAATTTCAAATCAATGGTCGCGATCCCACCGGGTTTCAGTTTCGCGGTTCTCTGCAGGCGCAAAACATTGGTCCCGTGCGCGTCGCCGGACGCTGGGACGGCGAACGCCTGCGCGGCGAGGCGTGGTGGCCGAGACAGTCATTAACCGTCTTCCAGCCGCTGGTGCCGCCGGAGTGGAAAATGAACCTGCGGGAAGGCACCCTTTATGCTCAGGTGGCGTTTTCCGCCGCCGCCGATCAGGGGTTTGAAGCAGGTGGCCACGGGGTGCTCAAAGGCGGTAGCGCCTGGATGCCGGATAGCCAGATTAATGGCGTCGATTTTGTGCTGCCGTTCCGCTTTAGCGACGGTACCTGGCAACTTGGCACTCGCCGTCCGGTATCGTTGCGTATTGGCGATATCATCAACCAGTTTACCGCCCGCAATCTGACCGCGGACCTTCAGGGCGCCTATCCCTGGCGCGAGGACGCTCCCCTGCAATTAAGCAATGTCAGCGTTGATATTCTCGGCGGCAAGCTGACGATGCAGCAATTGCGGATGCCGCAGCACGATCCGGCGCTGCTGCGTCTGCAAAATATCTCCAGCAGCGAGTTAATCAGCGCGCTTAAAGTAAAGCAGCTCGCCATCTCCGGGCCGTTTAACGGTGCGCTGCCGCTGTGGCTGGATAATGATAAATGGATTATTAAAGATGGCTGGTTCCATAATCCCGGCCCGATGACCATCCGCCTGGATAAAGACACCGCCGATGCGCTGGTGGCTGACAATGTCTCCGCCGGCGCGGCGATTAACTGGCTGCGTTATATGGAAGTGGCCAACTCGTGGACGCGCATTAATCTTGATAATCTCGGTATGTTGACGCTGAAGGCGACGATTAGCGGCACCAGCCGGGCAGAGGGCAAAAGCAATACGGTGCGCTTAAACTATTCCCATGAAGAGAATATGTTTGACCTGTGGCGCAGCCTGCGTTTTGGCGACAATCTGCAGGCGTGGCTTGAACAGAACGCCAGGCTGCCCGTACCGCGCTGTCAGGACAGTCACACCTGTAAGGAACACCAGTAATGATCAAACTACTCACCGCTTTTCTGGCAATCATGCTGCTGGCGGGCTGTACGCCGCGCATTGAAATCGCGGCATCGAAGGAGCCAATCACCATTAACATGAATGTTAAAATTGAGCATGAAATTCATATTAAGGTGGATAAGGACGTTGAGAATCTGCTCAAATCGCGGAGCGATCTATTCTGAGGCGATGATGAGAACAGGACTGATAATCGCAATACTGGCGTGTGCGCTGTTCAGCACTCAGGCGCTGGCGCTGACCCTGAGCGAAGCGCGGCAACAGGGGCGGGTGGGTGAAACATTCGACGGCTATCTTGCGCCGCTGCGTCAGGATCAAGAAACCCTGGCGCTGGTTAAGCAGATCAACGCCGCCCGCCGCGACAGCTATCAGCAACTGGCGGATGACAACAGTCTGTCGGTGGATCAGGTAGCGAAAATGGCCGGGCAGAAGCTGGTCGCCAGGGCGCAGCCAGGGGAATATGTGCAGGGCATCAACGGCAAATGGCTGCGGAAAGAGTGATCTTGTGGTGAAAGTCTGAGGTTCTTTGCTCATTGGCTGATGTGTTTCAGTCAAATCATGTCGACTCTCTTGGTTCTTCATCATTTTGGGTACTCAGGTAAACGACGAACCCGCATAAAAACCGCAGTTACTGGCTTAACTGCGGGTATTGCCTGATGCTAATCCAGCAATGACGGATCGGCGTCGATCATTATCTGCTTCATCTCCTCGAAGTGCTGGCGGGAGAAATCCGCAATGCCTTCCCAGTCACGGGCGGTCTTCTCCGCCACCGCGTCAGACAATATCTTCAGCGGCTGTCCCGTTGACCATGCGGTCACCAGAATCTGACAGGCGCGCTCCAGCGTCCAGATATCGTCGAAAGCTTCGCCAATAGATGAAGCGGTGACCAGCACGCCGTGATTGCCCATCAGCAGGCGGCGCTTATCGGCCAGCAGCGCGGCCAGTCGCGCCCCTTCCGCCGTGGTATCGGCCATGCCGCCATATAAGGTATCGACGGCGATACGGTTGAAATAGCGCGCCGTATTCTGATCGATCGGCGGGATATGCGGCGTCGCCAGGCATGCGATGCTGGTGGTATAAACCGGATGCAGATGCAACACTACCCGTACTTCCGGCAGCCGCTGATGGATTTGCCCGTGAATCGCCCACGCGGTGGCGTCGACATCCGCACGTTGGGCGCAGGTTTCATCATCGGCATCCAGCAGCAGCAGATCGCTGGCGCGGATGCGTGAAAAATGCTTCCACTTTGGGTTCAGCAGGAACTTTTTACCGTCCGCCGACACCGCCGCGCTAAAGTGGTTGGCTACCGCCTCGTGCATCCCGAGGTGAGCGATAATGCGAAAGGTCGCCGCCAGGTCGATACGCATCTGTTCTTCATGAGACCAGGCCATATGATTACTCCGCTGTTGGCATCAGAGTTTTCAGATCCTCTGCCGTCGGCGCCTGGAAGTTATATTTCTTCAGCAGCGCGGCGTATTCCGGCGTAGCGCTGAATTTTTTCAGCCCTTCCTCCAGCGCCGTTTTCACTTCACTATTGCCTTTTTTCACGCCAAAGCCATTAAGCACCGGATAAATCAGCGTCTTAGAGGAGATAACCACCCGATCGCCGAGTTTATCAATGACGCCGCGCGCCACCGCCGCATCGGTAATTTGCGCTTCCACCGCTCGCGACAGCAGCGCCTGGGTCGTTTGCGGATCGGTGGTATATTCGCTGAGCGCAATCGGCTTCAGGCCCTTTTTCACGCAGTAATCCGCCGACAGCTTTTGTAACTGCGCCAGCCATGAGGTGGCGCCCATAGAACCAATTTTGTGGCCGCAAAATTCTTCCGGCGTTTTCGGCTGATAGGCGCTGCCTTTCAGGGCGAGGATCGCTTCGCCGCTCTTCAGATAGGGCACCATGTCGATAACTTTCAGACGTGCGGCGGTGATATACATCGACGAGTTGGTGATATCGAAACGTCCGCCTTGTAATCCCGGAATTAAATTCGGAAAACGGGTATCAATATTCACCGCCTCGCGACCCATGGTTTTCGCCAGCCCGGCCAGAAATTCGATATCGAACCCGGCAGGCTTGTTATTTTCCATATATTCATACGGGAAAAAGGTCATATCTGAACCGGCGGTGATTTTCCCCGGCTGCTGGAAGGCCAGCGCGCTAAAAGACGTCAGGGCGCCGGCGGCGCACAGGAACAGGGCGGCAGGACGCAAAGCATTAAAACGTTTCATACAACCTCCAAAGAGTGGGCAAATTACATGCTGGCGCGATCGATACCGGCCTGCTGGACGAAAAAGGATGCGCCGCGTGGTTTTTGCGGCAGGCGTAAATGATTAACGGTACTGCGCACCAGGCCGCTCTCTGTACCCGCAACCAACAGTCCGGTATGAATGCTGGGCAACGGATTTTCGCCATACGGCAGAGCATCTTCTGCCGCATAAACGCTGATAAACAGCGTACGCGGCAGGTCGGTTGCATTGGGACTGGAGGCGTGGAGCAGGCGGGTGTGCATAAAACACACCGAGCCCGATGGACCGAAACAGGCCTGAGGCTGCTGACAGTGGGCCGCTTCAACCGTCTCGTCCACGGAGCCGGTAAAACGATCATTTTGCCAGTGGGACCACAGCGGCCCGTGATGACTACCGGGCACCACATTGAGCGGACCGTTTTCCGGCGTCACGTCGCTGACCATCAGCAGGGCGGTGATGATGTCGTCGTTGCTGTGCGGGGTAAACAGGAAATCCTGATGCCATTTCACCTGCGTGGCGGTGTGCGGCAGCTTGGAGTTAATCTTGCTGTGGTGGAACCGGGTGCCGCTGCCGCCGATAAGCTGACCGGCAATCGCCGCCATTTTTGATTCCAGAGCGGCGTGGCGGTAGGCGGCAGAAATCTCTGTGGGCGAACTGACCCGACGCAGAGAGGGATGATCTGCCGCATGGTCGCTTTCAATATCGAAACGCGGGCGACCGTCCAGGGTCTCGCCCCAGGCTTCGCTATGTTGCCGACTCTCTTCGACCCAGGCGTCGAAATCGGCCTGTAACAGCGCGATGTCTTCCGCGGAAAACACATCTTCGACAACCAGAAAACCTTGCTGATGAAACTGTTCGATTTGCCACTGGGCGATCATTATTTTCTCCTTTCGGTAACAGAGGCGTTAAGCCAAAGAGACATCTTTCAGGAAAGCATCCACGCGCGGATGCTGACCGTCGCGCAATGCCTGGGGCGTGTCGTCGCAGACCACGCGTCCTTTTTCCATAAATACAATCCGGTCGGAAACTTTGAAGGCGAAATTCATCTCATGGGTGACGATAACCATGGTGATGCCTTCATGGGCGAGCGATTCGATAACCTGCAGAACCTCGTTAACTTTTTCCGGGTCCAGCGCCGAAGTGGGTTCATCAAACAGCATAATTTGCGGACGCATCATTAAGGCGCGGGCAATTGCTACCCGCTGCTGCTGGCCGCCGGAAAGCTGATGCGGATACTTCCACGCATGCTCCAGCATACCGACTTTATGCAGCAGCTCGCAGGCGTGCTGTTTGAGCTCCGCTTCGCTGGCCAGATGGTGATAGCGAGGCGCCAGCAACAGGTTGCCGAACACCGTCAGATGCGGGAACAGGTTGAAGCTCTGGAATACCATACCGATGTTCTGGCGATGTTCGGCGTTCTCCATAAAGCGCGGTTTCTGCTGCCCGTGGCGATCCAGATGAATAAACGGTTGACCGTTAATGTTGATCTCACCGTTATCTATCTGCTCAAGGCCATTCAGCAGGCGAATTAACGTTGTTTTTCCGGAACCGGAAGGGCCGATAACGGAGACCACTTCGCCCGCCTGAATTTGCAGACTGACCGCGCCCAGCACTTCGACATTGTTATAGGCTTTGTGCAGCCTGGAGGCCTGTAGCGCCGGTGCCTGTGGGACGCTAACGCTGCGCGCCATTGCCGGACGTCGGGCCGTCGCCAGTTGCAGCATTTCCGCATCCACCGGGCGCGTGGTTTTACGCTGGGTAACATCAAGCCAGCTTTCCAGGCGCTTAAGCAGGAAATCGAAGACGGTAACGATCAGGATGTAGTAAAACGCCACCGCCGCCATGGTCTCCATCACCAGGAAGTTCTGCGAATAGAGACGCTGGCCGACCATTAAGATCTCCGTCAGGGAGATAACCGATACCAGCGAACTGAGCTTGACGATGGCGATATACTCATTAGCCAGAGCAGGCAGCGCGACGCGCAGCGCCTGCGGGATCACCACTCGCCACTGGATGCCGGCATAGCGCAGTCCGAGCGCCCGGGCGGCTTCGCTCTGTCCCTTTGGAATTGACAGCAGTCCGCCGCGATGAATTTCCGCAATATAGGCGGCTTCGCTCAGCACCATCGCCAGCAGCCCGGCCCAGAACGGGTCGTTCAGCACCGGGGCGAATGACGGCAACGCCTGCGGCATGTTGTAGACAAAAATCAACAGCACCAGTAGCGGCATGCTGCGGAACAGCCAGATATAGAGGCGGGCAGGGGCATTAAGCAGCTTGCGCGGAGATTGTTTAGCCAGCGCCAGAATAAATCCCAGCACAATACTGAAAGCCCAGGTCAGCAAACTTAATTTGATGACGGTCCAGGTGGCCTGCCAAAAGTCGACATCGCTGAGCAGGCTAAACATATAGTTCCAGTTAAACGTCATGGGCTATTTCACTCGCCATAATTAACGGAAATTACGACGCTCCCGCTACGCGAATAATGTGCTAAAAGGGGGCAGCGCCGAAGGTCATCTTGCAATAACACTATGCTGGCAGTTTTCTCCTGTAGGCAATTAGTAAATTTTTGGCCTTTAAGTTTAAAAAAACTATACAGCGATATTAACCGCAGGGAATTTAACGCAATTAATACGAAACACCACTAAAACAACTTAAAAACAATTGCTGTTATTTTTAAACATAATTAACGATGGAATGGTGATTTGCGCAATATTGGGGCGTGGCGTGAACAAATAAGGTGCATCGTGGCTTGTGGTGGTGCAAGTGGGCACATTTCATCTGAGGAACAACGGGCGAATAAATAGCGTTAGTGACTGTTCATGCATTTTTTAACGCGAAAATTGCATGGCACGATGCTTGCAGGTTGCTTATCGAAAAACTAAGCCCTTTGGGGCTAAGGCCATATTTTATCAATGGTGAGGCTATGAACCGATTTACGCTCAAACAGCTTAAATATTTCGTTACCGTGGTGGAAACGGAGAGTATCGCCGAGGCTTCTCGTCAGCTGCATATTGCCCAGCCGTCGATCTCAATTGCGATCAAAAACCTTGAAAGCACCTTCGATCAACAGCTATTTATCCGCCACCATGCGCAGGGGGTCTCGCTGACCTCAAGCGGCCGGCGCTTCTACGATAAAGCGAAAGAACTGCTGCGGTTGTCCTATGAGTTTGAACAGAATTCGCGAGCGGATAAGGATCTGGTCTCCGGGACGATTGCCGTCGGCTGTTTCGAATCCGTCGCACCGCTGTATATGCCGAAACTGGTGGCGGGGTTTAAAAAAATGTATCCCGGAATCAACCTGCAACTGTACGATGGCGAACAGCATGAGCTGATGCACGGTTTGCATCGGGGCCGGTTCGATCTGGCGCTGGTTTATGATCTGGAATTAGGCCACTCTATTCACAAAGAACTGCTTAATGCCCCGCATAAGCCCTATGCTTTGCTACCCGCGTCTCATCCGCTGGCGCAGAAAAAAAGCGTCACGTTACAGGAATTAAGCCGGGAACCGATGATTTTGCTCGATGCGGTACCCAGCAAAAACTATTTTGTCTCCATATTTAAAGAGAAAGGTTATCACCCGGAAGTCGCCTATAGTTCACCGTCAATTGAAATGGTGCGTTGCATGGTCGGTCAGGGATTGGGCTTTTCGGTACTGGTCACCCGTCCGCTGTGTGATATGACTTATGATGGCGAAAGACTGGTGCAAGTGGATATTGCGGATGATATGCCGGCGTCAACATTAATTATGGCGCATCTTGCGAATAATGAACCCACGCGCCCGACGCAGCTATTTATGGATTATTGTCGCAGCATTGAATTAACGCCGCATCAGTCCTGATAATTGAGTGTATCTGAGTCTGACGTTATTTTTTGTTGTCTTATTTAGCCTCATAAATTTCTATTCAGACGATCGTTTTATAATATTTTACCATTTCATCACACTTACTTAACCTGAGTTCTGTCAATTCCGACGCCTTAGTCGGACAACCGTGCTTGAAGGACACACACATGACAGAGCAGATTACAGAAATCGATACCCTGGTGGTGGGGGCGGGACAGGCAGGCGTCGCCATGAGCGAGCATCTGACGCATCACGGTATTCCCCATTTGGTGCTGGAAAAAAAACGCATCGCTGAGGCCTGGCGCAGCGGCCGCTGGGATTCGCTGGTCGCCAATGGCCCGGCCTGGCACGATCGATTTCCTGGCATGACGTTTCCCGGCTGTGACGCCGACAGCTTTGTCGCCAAAGAGCAGATCGCCGACTATTTTGTTGCTTACGCCAACACGTTTAACGCCCCGATCCAGACCGGCGTCGAAGTCTTTAGCGCAGAACGCTTAAATGGACGTCCGGGCTTTCGTGTGGAAACCTCGCAGGGAACAATCGAAGCGCAGCGTATTGTCGCCGCCACCGGACCGTTCCAGCGCCCGGTGATCCCGGCTATCGCTCCGCAGGATAGCGCGGTACATCAAATTCATTCCGCACACTATTTCAACCCGCAGCAGATCCCGGAAGGCGGTGTGCTGGTGGTCGGCGCGGGCTCTTCCGGGGTACAAATCGCCGATGAACTCCGGCGGGCGGGGCGCGACGTGTGGCTCTCCGTCGGCGCGCATGACCGGCCGCCGCGGCGTTACCGTCAGCGCGATTTTTGCTGGTGGCTGGGGGTATTAGGGCTGTGGGATGCGGCGGCGAATCAGCCCGGCAAGGAGCATGTGACGATTGCGGTCAGCGGCGCACATGGCGGCAATACCGTTGACTTTCGCCAACTGGCGCACCAGGGAATTACGCTGGTCGGGCAAACACAGAGCTTTAAGGATGGCAAAGCCGTCTTCCGCGACGATCTGGCGGACAACATTCGCCAGGGCGACGCCTCCTATCTGGCGCTGCTTGACGCCGCGGATGACTATATTGCCCGCAACGGATTGTCGTTGCCGGAAGAGCCGGAAGCGCGGTTCTTCCTGCCCGATCCCGATTGCCTGACCCGGCCGCTATCCGAACTCGACCTGGCAAAAGCGGGTATCAGCTGCATCATCTGGGCAACCGGCTACACCACCGATTATCGCTGGCTGAAAGTGAACGCCTTTAATGAGCAACAGCGTCCGCAGCACCATCGCGGCGTCTCCAGCGAACCCGGCGTCTATTTCCTCGGGCTGCCGTGGCTTTCCCGTCGTGGTTCAACCTTTATCTGGGGCGTCTGGCACGATGCGAAATATATCGCCGACCAAATCGCTATTCAGCGCCAGTATCAACATTACCAACCTTCGTCTAACGCCTGATTTGAGGAGGCAAAATATGCCAACACATACCCGTATCCGGATGTTCAACACCAAAGAGACTTACCCGAATCAGACACTCAACAACGATCTGTGCCAGGCGGTACGCGCAGGAAATACCGTCTATGTTCGCGGTCAGGTGGGCACCGATTTTGCCGGTAATCTGGTCGGACTCGGCGACCCTCGCGCCCAGGCGGAACAGGCGATGAAAAACGTCAAACAGTTGCTGGAAGAGGCCGGAAGCGATCTGACGCATATCGTTAAAACCACCACCTACCTGATTGATCCGCGCTATCGCGAGCCGGTGTATCAGGAAGTGGGCAAATGGCTTAAAGGCGTGTTTCCGATATCGACCGGCGTGGTGGTATCAGCCCTCGCCCAGCCGCAGTGGCTGATGGAGATCGATGTTACGGCGGTGATCCCCGATGACTGGAATGAAAAGGAGGCATAATGACGATTTCTATCTCTGCGCTGTGCCCGGAATCAGGACAACTGGGTATTGCGATTAGCTCATCCAGCATTGCCGTCGGCGCCCGCTGCCCGTGGCTGCAGGCGGGCGTGGGCGCGGTATCCAGCCAGAACATCACGCTGCCCGCGCTTGGCCCGCAGATCCTCGCCGGGCTGGAAGCGGGGCGCTCTTCTGAACAGGCGCTGAAGCAAGCGTTAGGCGACGATCGGTTCAGCGACTATCGCCAGGTTACGGTGATCGACGCCAGCGGCGAAAGCGCCGTTTTCAGCGGCGAGCATACGCTGGGAACATGGCAGGTCGCGCAGGGCGAGAACTGCGTGGCGGCGGGCAATATGCTGGCGAATCCGCAGGTCGTTCGTGCCATGACGACAGCATTTGAAAGCGCAACGGGCGAACTGGCCAGCCGGTTGATTGCCGCTTTGCAGGCGGGAATTGATGCGGGGGGCGAAGCCGGGCCGGAACACTCCGCAGCGCTGAAGATTGTGGAAGATTACGCCTGGCCGGTTGTGGATTTACGCGTGGACTGGGCTGAAGAGAATCCGGTGGCGGAACTGGCGGCGCTGTGGGTGGCGTATGAACCGCAAATGGAAGCTTATATTACCCGCGCTCTGGACCCACGCGAAGCGCCATCTTATGGCGTACCGGGCGATGAGTAGTCGCCTGCGTGAGATCCTCGGACGCTTGCTGGCGTTTGATACCACCAGCCGCGAATCGAATCTGGCGCTGATTACTTTCATCGCCGATTTTTTGCGCGAGCGCGGCGTGACGTCTCAGCTGTTTTATGATGACGAAGGGCGCAAGGCGAATCTGTATGCCCGCATCGGCCCGTCTGGCCCCGGCGGCGTGATGCTTTCTGGTCATACTGACGTGGTGCCGGTGGACGGCCAGGCATGGACGGTGCCGCCGTTTGCGCTCACCGAGCGTGACGGGCGTTACTATGGCCGGGGCAGTGCTGATATGAAAGGGTTTATCGCCTGCGTACTGGCGTCACTGGACGCATTTCTCGCCGCGCCGCTGCGAATGCCGCTGCACCTGGCGTTTTCCTATGATGAAGAAGTGGGTTGTCTGGGCGTGCGCAGTCTGGTGGATTTTTTACGCGCGTCGACGGAAAAACCGGCGCTGTGCATTATCGGCGAGCCGACAGACATGCGCCCGGTCTATGGGCACAAAGGCAAGCTTGCCATGCGCTGCTGCGTAGAAGGGCATGCCTGTCACTCGGCTTACGCGCCGGAAGGGGTCAATGCGATTAGCTATGCGGCGAAGTTGATTACCCGGCTGGATGCGCTGGGTGAAAGTCTGGCACAGCAGCAGGATAGCCGCTTTTCGCCGCCATCAGGCACGCTGCAGGTGGGAACCATCCACGGCGGCTCCGCGCTGAATATCGTTCCGCACTCCTGCTGGTTCGATTTTGAAATTCGTTATTTACCCGGTACGCATCCGCAGAGGGTGACCGACGCGTTGCACGCTTATGCCAGCGAACAGCTACTTCCCGCGATGCGTAAGGTGGCCCTGAACAGCGATATTCGTTTCCAGCCGCTGAGCCACTATCCGGGACTGCTGAGCGATCCGCAGTCAGACTTTGCCCGCTGGCTGGCGCAATGGTGCGGTAACGACGCTTTCACGACGGTGGCCTACGGTACCGAAGGCGGCCTGTTTGATGAGGCGGGCGTCGCGACGCTCATTTGCGGGCCGGGCAGTATGGAACAGGGCCACAAGGCGGACGAGTATCTAAGTATCGCACAGGCTGAAAGCTGCATGGCTATGCTGAAAAACCTGTGCGCGTGGATGCGTGCCGACCCTCACGATTCTCTCACCTGATTTATCAACACAGGATGGCGACTATGCAAAACCAACACTCTGCGTGTATTGATCAACAGACTATCGACCTCTGGCAATCGGATGGCGTGGTGTTACTGAAAGGCGTATTTACGCCGTGGGTCGAGAGCCTGTCGAACGGCGTCGCCGAACTGATGGCGAACCCCAGCGAATATGGTCATGCGCGAACGGTAATCCCGAAGGACGGATCGGCGCCGTTTTTTCAGGACTATTGCAACTGGGCGCGGATCCCTGAGTTTACTGATTTTGTGTTTCACTCTCCGGCGGCGGAAATCGCCGCGGCGCTGATGCGTTCCCGGACGGCGAGGTTTTTCCACGAACACACGCTGGTTAAACAACCCGGCGGCAGCACGGTGACGCCATGGCACCACGATCAGCCCTATTACTGCGTGGAGGGGCGGCAGAACGTGAGTTTCTGGATCCCGCTCGATCCGGTGGCGGAGGAGATTTCGCTGCGCTGCATTCGCGGTTCGCATCTGTGGGATGAGGCGTTCAGCCCGACGCGGTTTAACGGTTCAAAGCTCTATTCCCACACGCGCTTTAAAGAACTGCCGGATATCGATGCCCATCAGGAAGATTACGATATCGTCAGTTGGGCGCTGGAGCCAGGCGATGCGGTGGCGTTTCATTTCCGCACGCTGCACGGTGCAAACGGCAATTCAACCGCTCGTTCGCGACGGGTCTTTTCCGCGCGCTGGGTAGGGGACGACGCCACTTTTGCCGACCGCGGCGGGGTGACATCGCCGCCCTTTCCGGGGCTGACTTTACGCGACGGCGAGCCTCTGATCGCCGATGAATTTCCGCAGGTCTGGCCGCGGTAGTGGCGACAAGTCTGGCGGGTGGCGCGACATCTGCCCAGTAGGCCCGGTAAGGCGTTAGCCGTCACCGGGCAAAACAGACAATCCGGAATGCAAAAAATATTCTGGCGGTACTGTGCGCCCGCATTGAAGAGTGCTGGCATCTTACGAAGCAGAATGCAATGTATGAAACATTTATCAGCCTGTTCCGCCTGCTACTGCCGCTGCTTCGCGATGGCGACCCAACAGAACTTACGTCCGAACGCTGTTTTCAAATCCGGTTGCGGGAGGTTATGACAGAAAAATTGTCAGCCCGGCGTCGCTGTGGCATTCGTCGTTGAGCTCAGGGATGGCTTCAATACCGTTCGACGCTGTAACTGTTCATACTGTCAAATGCGGGGAACGGTTGCGGTCTCTGCGTCGGCTTCAGCGATTAGTGCCCGGCCAGTTCGTGAAAGAACGCTGGGTTGTCCTGAATAACCGCTAGCACTTTTGCCGCCAGACCTGTCGGATTGCGTCGCCTGGACTCCCAGCTTTTAATGGTATCCACGCTGGTTCCCAGCGCTTTCGCCATTTCAGCCTGGGAAATGTTAAGCTGCGCTCTGATGGCCTTTACATCAGCGACCTCATAGCGAGCGACCCGGGCAGGTGTTTTATTTCCGTTTTTGATATCGACGGCCTCTTCAAGAGACGCTTTAAGCTCGTCAAAATAACCCATTTTAAACCTCATTTTTTAGTCGCCTGGTCAACTTTTTGAGTTCGGCTTTTTCAACTGCGGTCAGGCTATCCTTGGTGCTTTTCGGGTAGGCCAGAACCAGATAGATAATCTCGCGGGTTGCCCGGAAATAAATCACCCGTATGCCGCCGCGTTTTCCGTGTAAACCTGTCGCCATTCTCATTTTTCGTAGCCCACCAGTATTCTGGATGATATCGCCAGTATCCGGGGCGCCGATGAGCGTTCTCTGTAGTGCCCGCAGCTCATCATCGGTGGCAAGCTGTTTTATCTGGCGGGTAAATAGTGACGTTTCGATAAATTCAATGGCATGGCACACGAGAACTCTCCTTGCTAAGGTACCATGTACACCAGTATGTGTACATGGTACCTGTCCATGGTTTTTCAATAACGGTAAATTTTGCCATCCGTGACCGGCATGTGTGCGGGTTTGGGGAGTGCCGCTATGGTATAAGTTGCAATTTTATCGTGTGGGAGCGAGTGTTGATTTTACGAGGTGACACGTAAAGGCGTGATGAACTGGGGGAGGTAACTCCCACCGGGCGGTGGGAGTGAAAATCTTATGCTGCAACCACGCTATCGATAGCCGCTTTCGCATCAGACTGGGCTTTAGCCGCCACTTCCGGGCCGTAGGCGATGCCTTCCGCAAATACGAAGTTCACGTCGGTGATACCGATAAAGCCGAGGAAGGTGGACAGATACGGCGTGACCAGATCGGTTGGGGTATCTTTATGGATACCGCCGCGGCTGGTGACCACCACCGCGCGTTTGCCTTTCACCAGACCTTCCGGGCCGGCTTCAGTGTAGCGGAAGGTCACGCCAGCGCGCGCCACCAGGTCGAAATAGTTTTTCAACTGAGTCGGGATGTTGAAGTTGTACATCGGCGCGGCGATAACAATCACATCGTTCGCCTGCAGTTCAGCGATCAGTTCGTCAGAAAGTGCCAGCGCTTCCTGCTGACGCGGAGTCAGCGGCGCATCGCTCGGACGCAGAGCACCCACCAGTTCACCATCCAGTACCGGAATCGGGTTTGCAGCCAGGTCACGTACGGTGATCACGTCCTGCGCATGCTTTTCACGCCATTGTTCAACAAAATAGTCAGACAACTGACCAGACTGAGAGTACCCTGCCAGAATACTGGATTTCAGAACTAATACTTTGCTCATGGGTGTTTCCTTTTTAATGTGATAGACGGGCCGATGCCCTGGTGCTTGTTGACACTGTATTCACAATCATGCCACAGAGAAAGCGCAATAAATCGAACTCACTATTCAATATTTTTGAATAAGGCACAAAATGCGCGGATATGGTACGCTGGCGCACTATTTCAAAAGAGATTTTTTCCGGCGGCATACTGCCCGATAACGCTATGACCGAACAACAAAAATTCACCTTCTTACAGATCCAGAAGCAGCTTGATGGCCTGATGTTGCGCGATAAGTCACGCTTTGCTCGTCGCCTGCATGGGGTGAAGAAGGTTAAAAATCCTGAAGCCCAACAGGCGATTCTTCAGGAGATGGTGCAAGAAATTAACCATGCGGCAGGGAGAGTCCTGCTGCGCGAAGCCGCCCGGCCGGATATCACCTATCCGCAAAACCTGCCGGTTAGCCAGAAAAAACAAAAAATTCTCGAAGCCGTTCGCGACCACCAGGTGGTGATTGTGGCGGGGGAGACCGGCTCGGGTAAAACCACGCAGCTGCCGAAAATTTGTATGGAGCTGGGGCGCGGTATTAAAGGGCTGATCGGCCATACGCAGCCGCGTCGTCTGGCGGCACGAACCGTTGCCAACCGTATTGCCGAAGAGTTGCAAACGGAACCGGGCGGCTGCATCGGTTATAAAGTCCGTTTCAGCGATCGCGTCAGCGACAACACGATGGTCAAGCTGATGACGGACGGTATCCTGCTGGCGGAAATCCAGCAGGACAGGCTGCTGATGCAGTACGACACCATCATCATTGATGAAGCGCACGAGCGCAGCCTGAATATCGACTTTCTGCTTGGCTACCTGAAAGAGCTGTTGCCGCGTCGCCCGGATCTGAAAATCATCATCACCTCCGCGACCATCGACCCGGAGCGCTTCTCGCGTCATTTTAACCATGCGCCGATCATTGAAGTTTCCGGCAGAACGTACCCGGTTGAGGTGCGCTATCGTCCGATTGTCGAAGAAGCGGACGATACCGAGCGCGATCAGCTTCAGGCGATTTTTGACGCGGTGGATGAACTGGGGCGTGAAAGTCCCGGCGATATCCTGATCTTTATGAGCGGCGAGCGTGAAATCCGCGATACCGCCGATGCGCTCAATAAACTGAACTTGCGCCATACGGAAGTGCTGCCGCTGTATGCGCGGTTGTCCAACAGCGAACAGAACCGCGTGTTCCAGGCCCATAGCGGGCGTCGTATCGTGCTGGCGACCAACGTGGCAGAAACCTCGCTCACCGTGCCGGGCATCAAATACGTTATCGATCCCGGCACCGCGCGCATCAGCCGCTACAGCTACCGCACTAAAGTGCAGCGGCTGCCGATTGAGCCGGTTTCACAGGCTTCCGCTAACCAGCGTAAAGGCCGCTGCGGGCGTGTGTCGGAAGGGATCTGCATCCGTCTGTATTCGGAAGATGACTTCCTGTCGCGCCCGGAATTTACCGACCCGGAGATTCTGCGTACCAACCTGGCTTCGGTTATTTTGCAAATGACGGCGCTGGGGCTGGGCGATATCGCCGCATTCCCGTTTGTTGAAGCGCCGGATAAACGCAACATTCAGGACGGCGTGCGTCTGCTGGAAGAGCTTGGGGCGATTACGACCGATGAGCAGCAAACGGCTTATAAACTGACGCCTTCAGGACGCCAGTTGTCGCAGCTGCCGGTAGATCCGCGTCTGGCGCGGATGGTGCTGGAAGCGCAGAAACACGGCTGCGTGCGTGAGGCGATGATCATCACCTCCGCGCTGTCTATTCAGGACCCGCGTGAGCGCCCGATGGATAAACAGCAGGCGTCCGATGAGAAACACCGTCGTTTCCATGATAAAGAGTCTGACTTCCTCGCCTTTGTGAATCTGTGGAATTACCTCGGCGAGCAGCAGAAAGCGCTGTCGTCGAACCAGTTCCGCCGCCTGTGCCGCACTGATTACCTGAACTATCTGCGCGTGCGCGAATGGCAGGATATCTACACCCAATTGCGCCAGGTGGTGAAAGAACTGGGTATTCCGGTAAACAGCGAACCGGCGCAATACCGTGAAGTGCATATCGCGCTGCTGACCGGGCTGCTGTCGCATATCGGGATGAAAGATGCCGACAAGCAGGAGTATACCGGCGCGCGCAATGCCCGTTTCTCCATCTTCCCGGGTTCCGGTTTGTTCAAGAAGCCGCCGAAGTGGGCGATGGTCGCAGAACTGGTGGAAACCAGCCGCCTGTGGGGGCGCATTGCGGCGCGCATCGATCCCGAGTGGGTGGAACCGGTTGCCCAGCACCTGATTAAGCGTTCTTACAGCGAGCCGCACTGGGAACGGGCGCAGGGCGCGGTGATGGCGACGGAGAAAGTGACCGTGTACGGTCTGCCGATAGTGGCCGCGCGTAAGGTGAATTACAGCCAGATCGACCCGGCGCTGTGTCGCGAGTTATTTATTCGTCATGCGCTGGTAGAGGGCGACTGGCAGACGCGCCACGCCTTCTTCCGCGACAACCTGAAGCTACGTGCGGAAGTGGAAGAACTGGAGCACAAATCGCGCCGTCGCGACATTCTGGTCGATGATGAGACGCTGTTTGAGTTCTACGACCAGCGCATCAGTCATGACGTGATCTCCGCGCGTCACTTCGACAACTGGTGGAAAAAAGTCAGCCGTGAAACGCCGGATCTGCTCAACTTTGAAAAGAGTATGCTCATCAAAGAGGGCGCGGAAAAAATCAGTAAGCTGGATTACCCGAACTTCTGGCACCAGGGGAATCTTAAGCTGCGGCTGAGCTATCAGTTTGAACCGGGCGCCGACGCCGACGGCGTCACCGTCCATATCCCGCTTCCGTTGTTAAACCAGGTGGAAGAGTCCGGGTTTGAATGGCAAATTCCAGGTCTGCGCCGAGAGCTGGTGATTGCGCTGATTAAATCGCTGCCGAAACCGGTACGACGGAACTTTGTTCCGGCGCCGAACTATGCCGAAGCGTTTTTAGGTCGCGTAACACCGCTGGAGCTACCGTTGCTGGATGCGCTGGAGCGTGAGTTACGGCGGATGACCGGCGTGACGGTAGATCGCGAAGACTGGCACTGGGATCAGGTGCCCGATCATCTGAAGATCACCTTCCGCGTGGTGGATGACAAAAACAAGAAGTTGCAGGAAGGGCGCGCTTTGCAGGGGCTGAAAGAGGCGCTGAAAGGGAAAGTCCAGGAGACGCTCTCGGCGGTGGCAGATGACGGCATCGAGCAGAGTGGGCTGCACATCTGGAGTTTCGGTCAGCTGCCGGAAAGCTATGAGCAGAAACGCGGCAATTACAAAGTGAAGGCGTGGCCTGCGCTGGTCGATGAGCGTGATAGCGTCGCCATCAGGCTGTTCGACAATCCGCTGGAGCAACAACAGGCAATGTGGTGCGGTTTACGCCGCTTGCTGCTGCTGAATATTCCGTCGCCGATTAAGTATCTGCACGAAAAACTGCCGAATAAAGCCAAGCTCGGTCTGTACTTCAACCCGTATGGCAAAGTGCTGGAGTTGATTGACGACTGTATCTCCTGCGGCGTGGACAAGCTGATTGACGCCAATGGCGGCCCGGTATGGACGGAAGAGGCTTTTGCCGCACTGCATGAGAAGGTGCGCGCTGAGCTGAACGACACCGTTGTCGATATCGCGAAGCAGGTCGAGCAGATCCTGACCGCCGTGTTCACGATCAACAAACGTCTGAAAGGACGTGTGGATATGACGATGGCGCTGGGGCTGTCTGATATCAAAGCGCAAATGGGCGGGCTGGTGTATCGCGGTTTTGTCACCGGCAACGGCTTTAAGCGCCTCGGCGATACGCTGCGCTATTTGCAGGCGATTGAAAAACGGCTGGAGAAACTGGCGGTTGATCCGCACCGTGACAGGGCGCAGATGCTGAAAATCGAAAGCGTGCAGCAGGCCTGGCAGCAGTGGATTAACAAGCTGCCGCCAGCCCGCCGTGATGACGACGACGTCAAAGAAATCCGCTGGATGATCGAAGAGCTACGCGTCAGCTACTTTGCACAACAGCTCGGCACGCCGTACCCGATTTCTGACAAGCGCGTGTTGCAGGCGATGGATCAGATTACGGCGTAAGCTGCGGTTTCCCCCGGTGGCGCAGTCAATCGTGCTTACCGGGGGAGCGCGTACTGAATGGTGGTCCGCTATCTGGCGGAAATGCGGCATAATATTTAATGCGGTTTTGTCATCAGCTTCATCATGGGAATGTTATCCAGGATAAATGCCGCGATCTTTACGCGCCATCAGGATCCGTTCGCAGGCCACAATATAGGCGGCGGTACGTAAAGAGCACGCTTTTTCAACCGCTTTTTCGTACACGTGAACGATAGCGTCGGTCATGATGCGGTCCATTTTGGCGTTGATCTCCTCTTCGCTCCAGAAGAAGCTGGCCATATCCTGCACCCATTCGAAGTAGCTGACGGTCACTCCACCGGCATTACAGATTACGTCCGGCACCACCACGATCCCGCGTTCGCTCAGTACATCATCAGCTTCCGGATAGGTCGGGCCGTTGGCACCTTCGAGCACCAGCTTACAACTGATGATTTCAGCCCGTTCACGGGTAATCTGGCCTTCCAGCGCCGCCGGGATCAGAATATCCATTGGCATGGTCCAGAACGCTTCTTTCGCAATTTCACGTGCCCCCGGGAAACCGGCAATTTGCTTGTTCTCAGCCTGCCAGGCGGTCAACGCGGTCATATCAATGCCACCCTCGTTAAACAGTGTCGCCGTATGGTCCTGAATGACGACGATGCGTGCGCCGACGTCAGCAAACAGACGAGCGGCTTCACTACCGACGTTACCAAAACCTTGCAGCGCCACTTTCGCGCCTTCAATTTCGATACCGCTGCGGCGCGCGACTTCACGTCCGGTGACGAATACGCCGCGACCGGTGGCTTTTTCCCGGCCGAGGGAGCCACCGAGATGGATAGGTTTACCCGTCACCACGCCAGTGATGGTGGTACCGTGATTCATGGAGTAAGTATCCATCATCCAGGCCATTACTTTGCCGTTGGTGCCGACATCTGGCGCCGGGATATCTTTTTGCGGGCCGATGATGATGCCGATCTCGCTGGTATAGCGGCGGGTCAGACGTTCCAGTTCACCTTCTGATAATAAGAACGGATCGACGCGGATACCGCCTTTCGCACCACCATAAGGAATATTGACAGCCGCGCACTTGATGGTCATCCAGGCGGAAAGCGCCATCACCTCATTCAGATCCACATCCGGATGGTAGCGAATCCCCCCCTTACCCGGCCCACGCGATAGATTGTGCTGGACGCGATAACCTTCGAAATGACGGATGGTTCCGTCATCCATTTGTACTGGTATATCAACAATTAGCGCACGTTTAGGGTGGCGCAGCGTTTCAATCCAGTATGCGAGATCGCCCAGGTAGGGCGCGACGCGATCGATTTGGCGCAGGTAGGTGGTCCAGGGCGATGTACTACTTTCAGAAGCGTAAGATAACTTTTCCATAAGAGTCCTGTTTTACTGTGGTAATTATATTGTTGGTCGCGGAAAGAGATAGACATAAACTCTGTAAACGGAAGGTTATCACCAATTTAATAGAATGGAATTTGACGAAAATGCAGAATATACCGCCGTTACGTGAGAGCGAGGTTGTTTATGCATAACAAATCATAAGAGCAGTGTTTTTGTGGGTGAATATGCATTTTGCGGCCTTAAAACCGATACAGAGATGATTTTCACCTATTTATCAGAATATTGAGCCCCTTCAAAAAGTGAATAAAATGCTATCTGTGTGTATTGACTATGTTGCAAAAGGAGAGGTGAACGTATTCTTCGTCGATTTGCCGTTTATGATCTCAAATGTCTTCGGCGGTTTATGATGATATTCGCTCACTGAAGCGTGAAATGAAGGAAACAGGAGAAGGAATGTCAGAATATTTTCCAGCCTTGCCTGAGGCGACATTAATGGCGGCAAACCAGCTTGGGGCGTGGCTGGCGCAGGATGATTTGCCTCAGGAGGCGCAAATAGAAGTGGTTGTGCTGGCAGGCAATGCGGTGATCCCGACCATTGATTTTGCCTGCCAACTGGCAGCACGTAGCGCTGTTCCACTGCTGATCAGCGGCGGTATCGGTCACTCCACCCCTTTTTTATATAACGCAGTGTTAAATGATCCACGCTACTGTCAGTTACCGGTATCAGGTCGCGCTGAGGCGTGTATTCTTGCCGATATCGCTCATCGCTTCTGGCATATTCCGCTGGAGCGAATTGTGGTGGAAGACCAGTCCACCCACTGCGGAGAGAACGCGCGCTTTACCCGATATATGCTGGAGCAGAGGGGCGTAGCTCATGGTACGGGCGTTGTCATTCAGGATCCGACAATGCAGCGCAGGACGATGGCGACGTTTGCCCGCGTCTGGCAAGGAGAGGAGGCCGCGCCACGGTGGTACAGCGCGCCGGGCTGTTCACCGATATTGTGCAATGGTGAAAGTGGATTAACTTTCAGCGGTGAGAATAAGGGGCTGTGGCCGGTTGGTCGCTATCTGTCGCTGATTCTTGGCGAGCTACCGCGTTTGACGGATGATCCGCAGGGTTATGGTCCGCTGGGTAAGGGGTTTATCGTCCATGTTGATATTCCTCCGCATATTGTTCAGGCGTGGCAGACGCTGCGCGACGACAGTCTGTTATCCGATGCGCTGAGTGCGCGCCAATTGGGTTAAACGGCGAAAGGATTTTTTCTGAACGGTGCTAATGCGGTTCAGGCGTTATCTGTTTCCCGGCAATCTGAACAAGAAACAGTCGTGGAGAGAAAAAGGCGCACACTATTCGAGGATACGCCTTGTCTTTCCTCAAACGCGACCATGTGAACGCATTCCATCATCCAGCCGCATTTGCTATTTGCCCGTTTCCACCAGGACCCTCGCAAACGGGCACTGCGTGTTATTCAATACCGCGCTTTTCAGCCTCTGGTTTGCTTGTTTTTATGAAATGTCTCACAAAAGCAAGTCGTCGAACTGTCTCTTTGCCTGTCAGGCGATAGTTTTTAACATTAAATTCACTTGCTAAAAACAATAATGCCACAGGAGCAGATCATGACAGCACCCGTTCAACACCCTATGTACATTGATGGTCAGTTTGAACCTGGCCGCGCTGATGCATGGATTGATGTCATCAATCCGGCGACCGAAGCGTTGCTTTCGCGGATCCCCGATGGCAGCGCGGAAGATGCGCAACGCGCGATTCTGGCCGCTGAGCGAGCACAGCCCGCCTGGGAAGCTCTGCCTGCCATTGAGCGAGCGGGATGGTTGCGCAAAATCGCTGCCGGTATTCGTGAACGGGCTGATGAGATCGCTGCGCTGATTGTTGCCGAGGGCGGGAAAATTCAGCAACTGGCGGCGGTTGAAGTCTCATTTACTGCCGATTATCTCGACTATATGGCCGAATGGGCGCGGCGCTATGAAGGGGAGATCATCCAGAGCGATCGTCCGGGCGAAAATATTTTGCTTTTCAAACGCGCACTGGGCGTGACGACAGGGATTCTGCCGTGGAACTTCCCGTTTTTCCTGATTGCCCGCAAACTGGCTCCCGCACTGATTACCGGCAATACCATCGTGATTAAACCGAGCGAGTTCACGCCGAATAACGCTATCGCCTTCGCGCAAATCGTGCATGACATCGGCTTGCCGAAAGGGGTGTTTAACCTGGTGCTGGGCCGCGGTGAGACGGTTGGACAGGAACTGGCGGGGAACCCGAAAGTCGCGATGGTGAGCATGACCGGTAGCGTAGCTGCTGGCGAGAAAATTATGGCGGCAGCGGCGAAAAATATCACCAAAGTGTGCCTGGAGCTCGGCGGAAAAGCGCCCGCGATTGTGATGGATGACGCGGATATTGAACTGGCGGTAAAAGCGGTGGTGGATTCACGGGTTATCAATAGCGGGCAGGTATGTAACTGCGTCGAGCGCGTCTATGTGCAAAAAGGCGTTTACGATCGTTTTGTTAACCGGTTGGGTGAGGCATTAAAAGAGGTACAGTTCGGCGATCCGGCTTTACGAGACGATATCGCCATGGGGCCGTTGATTAACGCTGCTGCGCTGGATCGCGTTGAGCAGAAGGTCGCGAAGGCGGTCGCTCAGGGGGCGCGGGTGGTGCTTGGCGGCAAGGCCGTGGCAGGTAAGGGCTATTTTTATCCGCCGACGCTGCTGCTGGATGTGCGCCAGGAGATGGATATTGTTCATGAAGAGACGTTTGGGCCGGTATTGCCGGTGATCGCGTTTGACACGCTCGAAGAGGCGCTGGCGATGGCGAACGACAGCGACTATGGCCTGACATCGTCAATCTATACCCGCGATCTGAATGTCGCCATGAAGGCGATAAAAGGGCTGAAGTTTGGCGAAACCTATATTAACCGCGAGAACTTTGAAGCGATGCAGGGCTTCCACGCCGGTTGGCGCAAATCAGGGATTGGCGGCGCTGACGGGCGGCACGGTCTGAATGAGTATCTGCAAACCCAGGTGGTCTATTTGCAGGCGTAATTGCGTGGACAATAGCGGATAGCTGGCGCTATCCGCTGTGATGTTATTTCGCGAACTTATCCAGTACGCGAATCAACTGAGTGACAAAGCCATACTCGTTATCATACCAGGCGACTGTCTTCACAAGCTGGAGGTCGCCGACTTCTGCAACCTCCAGTTGGGTGGCGTCATAAATTGACCCGAAATGGCAGCCAATAACATCCGACGAGACGATCTCTTCTTCGGTATAGCCGAACGATTCATTGTTGGTCGCCGCATTTTTCATCGCCTGATTGACCTCTTCGGCCGTGACCTTTTTCTCCAGCACCGATACCAGCTCGGTGACTGAGCCTGTTTTGGTCGGTACGCGCTGGGCATGGCCTTTCAGCTTGCCGCTAAGCTCCGGGATGACCAGGCCGATTGCCTTCGCCGCGCCAGTGGTATGCGGAATGATATTTTCCGCCGCCGCGCGCGAGGCGCGCAAATCTTTTCCGCGCGGGCCATCAACCAGCGACTGGGTACCGGTATAGGCGTGGATGGTGGTCATGGTTCCCACTTTAATACCGAAAGCGTCGTTGAGCACCTTTGCCATCGGGGCCAGGCAGTTGGTGGTGCAGGAGGCGACGGAAATAATCGTATCGTCTGCGGCCAGTGTGTCATCGTTAACGTTATACACGATAGTTTTCATATTGCCTGCTGGCGCGGAAATCAACACTTTTTTCGCCCCGGCGGTCAGGTGCGCCTGTGCTTTCTCTGCTGACGTATAGAAGCCGGTACATTCGACGATAACGTCGGCGCCCACCGATTTCCACGGTATATGCTGAGCCTCTTTTTCGGCATAAACGGTAATTTTTTTGCCATTAACAATCAGAGCATCTTCAGTAAAATCAATGCTCCATGGGAAAGGGCCGTAGTTAGAATCATGCTTTAACAGATAGGCCAGCACTTTCGGTGAGGTGAGGTCGTTAATGGCCACGACCTCTAATGAACTATTGACCTCCAGTAACCGACGCAGCACCAAACGTCCAATACGACCAAATCCATTAATCCCAAGTTTGCTCATGAAGAATCTCCCGGTAAGTTGAATCGACAGGTTAAAACTTCTCCAGGCTTAGTCCAGGCATCGGCATTGAGCAACCCGCACGGTACCACTCGCCATTAATCATTCGGAACAAATGAACCGAAAAGCTAATGGATACAATCCGCTGTGAGGGAATAATTTTTTTGTTGCGGTGTTATACCTGGAGGCGATCCCGAAGAGGTGTCGAAAGGTGTAAGGCGCCATTTTTTTAGCCTGCGTAAGCTGTAGTTAGGCGGATAGTTGTCGCCAGTTCAGCAGAATGAAAATAAAAACGCCCCCTGGCGCATTAGCAGCAGGGGGCGCTTACGGGTGGGGATTATCGTCGTTCATCAGTCGTCCCATTTGTGGCTTAGATAGGCGGCCAGAAATCCAAAGAACAGAATGGTTCCCAGAAGGGCCATAAAGACATGCATATTTCCCGGCATCATTAACCTCCATTAGTTTTGCTATGCGCTACGGTATCCTTATTGAACAGACTTACGGTTGTTGGTGAGATTATAATCAGGTCAATCTAAACAAAGGGTTAACCCGTTGTCGGATTTTGCCATTCGTCGCCAGCGGGTAGCTTGCGTTTATTCTCTGCCATCACGCTTTTCCGATACTGCAACGGGCTGAGGGCAAATTGTTGACGAAAGTGATGGCGCAGGGTGCTGGCGCTGGCAAATCCACATAACTCAGCAATCTGTTCAATACTCAGGCGGCTGGAGGACAGATGTTGTGCGGCGCGCTGCAGGCGCTCATCAAGCAGCCAGCGGGCAGGGGTTTTACCGGTGGCGTCTGCGAAACGGCGCAATAAGGTGCGCGGACTCATACCGGCTCTTTCCGCCAGTGAGGCCACGGTGTGGCTGACGGCAAGATTCTGGTGGAGAAAATCGAATAATTGCCCCAGCCGCAGGCTCTCCCGGGCTCTGGCCACCGGTCGCACAACCTGCTGAGCCTGAGCCCCATCACGATGGGGGGAAACCACCAGGCGTCGGGCGACGATATTGGCCGCTTCGGCGCCAAAATCTTCCCGTACCAGATGTAAACACAAATCGATTCCCGCGGCGCTTCCCGCAGAAGTCATCACGCCATCAGCGCCGACGTATAATACATCGTCAATCACATCAATCAGTGGAAATCGCCTGTGCAACTGATCGGTATAGCGCCAGTGGGTTGTTGCCTGACGTCCGTTGAGCAACCCGGCTGCAGCCAGTACGAAAACTCCGGAGCATATAGAAATGATGCGGCAGCCCCGCGCCTGGGCGGCGACTAAGGCTTCACAAAGCGCGGGAGGAACAGGGGAGTCAATCCCGCGCCAGCCGGGCACCACGATGGTATCCGCTTCGCTTAATAGCGCCATATCGCCATCGGCCATCAGACGAATGCCGCCGGTAGCCCGCAGTTCACCGTCATCGACGGCAGCCACAGCAAAGCGATACCAGCGTTCGCCCATTTCCGGGCGAGGCAGACCGAAAATCTCTACCGCAACGCCAAATTCAAAGGTACACAGGCCATCATAGGCAAGGGCAATCACCCGATGACGTGACAACGTCACTGATTGAGTTGTCATGATTTCAGCGTTTTTAGTCATGGTTGCTGGCAGATGTGTCGCAGGCGGAGGATTAACTTATTGGTATCACAGACAAGGAGAAGATGCCATGAGTGTTGTAACCGCTTTTGCCCCCGCCAGTGCCAGTGATGCCGTCGCGTGGTTTCGTCGCCGATTAAGCTTTGAGACGGACTGCGCTGATGTTTATAGCGCGATGCGCGACGGTGAAACCGACTTCGTCCTGCTGCATGTGGTTGGCAGCGAGGAGAGCTTTTCCCGTCGTCATCTCCCTGATGCGCTGCATTTACCGCACCGAGAGATAGATGAAGCCAGAATGGCCCAATGGCCTGCGGAGACGTTGTTTGTCGTCTATTGTGCCGGGCCACACTGCAATGGGGCGGATATTGCGGCCTTGAAACTGGCGCGGTTGGGAAGACGGGTAAAAATCATGCTCGGTGGCTTAACCGGCTGGGACGATGAGGGGTTGCCTTTCGCAAAATGAATTTATTTCATGTCACATGAAATATTCTCATTTGCCGATGAACCGTTGGCATGACACTATCTGGACATATAGCCATCCAGAAGTCCAAAATTCAAAAATGAACTATCACGGTGGGTAACTAATCCTCCCCGCCGCTAAGGAGACACCATGCAACGCCATCAGCCCCCATTCCGCGCCGATATCGTCGGCAGCTTTTTACGCCCGGATGCCATTAAACAGGCGCGTCAGCAGCTGGCCGCGGGTGCCATTGATGCTCAGCAGTTGCGGCAGATAGAAAATGAGGCGATTCGTCATCTGGTGCAGCAACAGTGTGAGTGTGGCCTGCATGTGGTCACTGATGGTGAGTTCCGCCGTGCGTGGTGGCACTTTGATTTCTTTGACGGTTTACAGGGCGTCGAGCGCTACGATGCAGAAAAGGGTATCCAGTTTAATGGCGTGCAGACCAAAGCACACGGTATCCGGGTGACGGGTAAACTGGGCTTTGGCGATCATCCGATGCTGGAGGATTTCCGCTATCTGAAAAGCATCAGCGGCAGCGCGCAGCCGAAAATGACCATTCCCAGCCCGAGCGTGCTGCACTTCCGTGGCGGACGTAAAGATATCGATGCGACAGTTTACCCGGATCTCGCCGAATATTTTGCTGACCTGGCCACAACCTGGCGTGATGCGATCCGCGCCTTTTACGATGCTGGCTGCCGTTATCTGCAGCTTGACGACACCGTCTGGGCCTATCTGTGCTCAGATGAACAGCGTCGACAGGTTCGCGAGCGCGGCGAAGACCCGGACGAACTGGCGAAGATTTACGCTGAGGTCCTGAATAAAGCGCTGGAAGGGAAACCGGAGGATCTGACCATCGGTCTGCACGTATGCCGCGGTAACTTCCGTTCGACCTGGATTTCCGAAGGGGGTTACGAGCCGGTAGCGGAAGTGCTGTTCGGTAGCGTCAATATCGATGCCTTCTTCCTTGAATACGATAACGATCGTTCCGGCGACTTTGCCCCGTTGCGCTTTATTCGTCCGGGTCATCAGCAGGTCGTACTGGGATTGATCACCACCAAAAATGGGGAGCTGGAAAATCCGCAAGGCGTAAAAGCCCGCCTGCAGGAAGCCGCGCAGTATGTTCCGCTGGAACAGATCTGCCTCAGCCCGCAGTGCGGTTTTGCCTCCACTGAAGAGGGGAATTCACTGACCGAAGCGCAACAGTGGGATAAAGTTCGTCTGGTTACCGGTATCGCCGCTCAGGTCTGGTAATTCCCTCATAGGGCAGTGTTGCACCATCTTAGGGCAACACTGCTCCTCGCATTTCATCTCTCTTATCCTCCACCGCGTTTTCAGGCTAACTGGCAACCTGGCACCGTTCTTGCCTTATCACTTCTGCTTGGTTGTTAATTCATTTTTTGTCTTTGAACGATTAAGGAGTGATAGAGATGCAGCGTCGCACATTATTAAAAGCTTTTGTTCTCTCCGCCTCAGTTATCAGCATGGGCTTGTCATTTCAGGCTTATGCCGCCGATACCATTAAAGTCGGGATTATGCATTCGCTCTCCGGAACGATGGCGATTTCGGAAACCCCGCTGAAAGATGTCGCCCTGATGGCTATCGACGACATCAACGCCAAAGGCGGCGTGCTGGGTAAAAAACTGGAACCGGTGGTGGTGGACCCGGCATCAAACTGGCCTCTGTTTGCGGAAAAAGCGCGGCAGTTGCTGACCCAGGATAAGGTTGCAGTGGTCTTTGGCTGCTGGACCTCCGTATCGCGTAAATCGGTTCTACCGGTATTCGAAGAGCTGAATGGACTGCTGTTCTACCCGGTACAGTACGAAGGCGAAGAGATGTCGCCAAACGTCTTCTACACCGGCGCCGCGCCAAACCAACAGGCGATCCCGGCGGTGGAATATCTGCTGAGTGAAGATGGCGGCGGGGCGAAACGTTTCTTCCTGCTCGGCACCGACTATGTCTACCCGCGCACCACGAATAAGATTCTCCGCGCCTTCCTGCACGCCAAAGGGATTCAGGATAAAGATATCGAAGAGGTCTATACCCCGTTTGGCTATAGCGACTACCAGACTATCGTTGCCAACATTAAAAAGTTTGCCGCAGGCGGTAAAACGGCGGTGGTCTCAACGATTAACGGTGATTCTAACGTCCCGTTCTATAAAGAGCTGGCCAATCAGGGGCTGAAAGCGACCGATGTGCCGGTGGTGGCATTTTCCGTCGGCGAGGAAGAGCTGCGCGGTATTGATACCAAACCACTGGTAGGTAACCTTGCGGCCTGGAACTACTTCGAATCCCTTGATAACCCCACCAACAAACAATTTGTCGCCGATTACCGCGCCTACGCTAAAGCACATAATCTGCCAAATGCCGATACGGTCGTGACCAATGACCCAATGGAAGCCACCTGGGTTGGTGTGCATATGTGGGCGCAGGCGGTCACCAAAGCCGGCACGACCGATGTGGACAAGGTTCGCGAAGCGATGGCCGGGCAGACCTTTAAAGCGCCGTCGGGCTTCACCCTGACCATGGATGCCACCAATCACCATCTGCACAAGCCGGTCATGATTGGTGAAATCGAGAGCAACGGCCAGTTCAACGTGGTCTGGCAGACCGACGAGCCCGTTCGCGCCCAGCCCTGGAGCCCGTGGATTCCCGGGAACGATAAAAAACCGGATCACCCGGTAAAAAGCACCAGCAACTAAGCATTAAACCCCGGCGCAGCCCGGGGGGAATCATTCTCTGTGGCCCGGGCTTTGCGGGCCACTCTGGAAAGGAGAACGATCATGAACGTGTTACGTCTCATGAGTTTTGCGCTGCTGATAATATTGATACCGTGGCGAGCGCAGGCAGCGGACGCCGATGATTTTGTTGCGGCTAACCGTAGCCAGCAGGCTCGACTGCTTGAGCAGTGGGCCACCGCGCCGCAGGCGCAGCGATTACCGCTGTTGCGGGCGCTTAAAAGTGAAACATTAAAAGCTGATGGCAGCGGCCACGCGTTTAGCCAGCAGGGGGATAACCTGCTGGCGCTGGGCGCATCGGCGACCCCTGACGGGGCGACAAAACCGGTACGCCTGACTAACCGGCTAAGGAATCTGGTGGCCGGCGCGCTGGCGACCCATTTACTTGTTAGTGACAACGTCACGGAAAGAGCGGCAGCGGCGAAAACCCTTCAGCGAGAGGCAACCCCAGAGATGGCGGGACTGCTGCAACAGCGCCTGGCGGTAGAAAGCGATAGCGCGGTGAAGGCGCAACTGGAAATTGCCCTCGCGCGTCTGCAACTTGCCAGTCCGCAATCCGCGCAGCGGCTGGCGGCGATTGAACTGCTTGGCCACTCCGGCGACCCGGAAACTCAGGCGCTGCTCATGCCCTACAGCGATGCTCAACATGAACCTGACCCGGCGATTCGCGCGGCGGCGCAGGCGAGCCTGAGTAAAATTCAGCACCGTCTGCTGCTGGGTGACCTGCTCGGCCAGGCCTTTATGGGGCTGTCGCTGGGTTCCGTCTTGCTGCTTGCCGCGCTCGGTCTGGCGATCACTTACGGCCTGCTGGGGGTGATCAATATGGCCCACGGCGAGATGCTGATGATTGGCGCCTATAGTTGCTGGCTGGTGCAGCAGGCGCTGGCGCAACTGGCGCCGCAGTGGCTGGCCTTTTATCCACTGATTGCGCTGCCGGTGGCGTTCCTGGTCACCGGCGGGATTGGTATGGTGCTGGAGCGCAGCGTGATTCGACATCTCTACGGACGCCCGCTGGAGACCCTGCTCGCCACCTGGGGCATTAGCCTGATGCTGATCCAACTGGTGCGTATGCTGTTTGGCGCGCAGAACGTTGAAGTGGCCAACCCGGCATGGCTTTCCGGTGGCATTCAGGTTTTACCTAACCTGATTTTGCCGTGGAACCGGCTGGCGGTACTCGCTTTCGTGCTGCTGGTGCTGCTGTTTACCTGGCTGACGCTGAACAAAACCCGGCTGGGGATGAACGTGCGGGCGGTGACGCAAAACCGCGCGATGGCGGCCTGCTGCGGTGTGCCGACCGGGCGGGTGGATATGCTCGCATTTGGTCTCGGTTCGGGGATCGCCGGACTCGGCGGCGTGGCGCTCTCGCAGCTCGGCAACGTCGGGCCGGAACTGGGCCAGGGCTATATTATCGACTCCTTCCTCGTGGTGGTGCTGGGCGGCGTCGGGCAACTGGCCGGTAGCGTGGCGGCAGCGTTTGGCCTCGGGATTTTTAATAAAATTCTTGAACCGCAGATGGGGGCCGTGCTGGGGAAAATCCTGATCCTGGTGCTGATTATCCTGTTTATTCAGAAGCGCCCACAAGGACTGTTTGCTCTCAAAGGGAGGGTTATTGACTGATGAGCCAACCGATTACGTTAACCCTGGCGCGCAAAGCGCCGCGCCCGTTGCAATGGCTCGCGGCTCTGATCCTGCTGGCGTTGCTGAGTATGCCGTTTCTGGCGCTACTGCCGGCGACGCATCCGCTGGCGGTCTCTACCTGGCTGCTGACGCTGACCGGCAAAATTCTCTGCTATGCCATTGTCGCCGTGGCGCTGGATTTGGTCTGGGGCTATGCCGGGATGCTTTCGCTTGGTCATGGGATCTTTTTTGCCCTCGGCGGCTATGCCATGGGCATGTACCTGATGCGTCAGGCCGCGGGCGACGGATTACCGGCTTTTATGTCGTTTCTGTCGTGGAGCGAACTGCCGTGGTTCTGGTGGGGCACGCAGTACTTCGCCTGGGCGATGCTGCTGGTGGTGCTGGTTCCTGGGCTGCTGGCGCTGGTTTTCGGCTGGTTTGCCTTCCGCTCAAAAATTAAAGGCGTCTATTTTTCTATTATGACCCAGGCGCTGACCTATGCCGGGATGCTGCTGTTTTTCCGCAACGAAACCGGTTTTGGCGGCAACAATGGTTTTACCGGTTTTACCACGCTGCTCGGTTTCTCCGTGACCGCCACCAGCACCCGGGCGGCGCTGTTTATGGCGACCGTTCTGCTGCTGTTGCTCACGTTATGGATTGGTTATGTGCTGGCGCAAAGCAAATTTGGCCGGATACTGACGGCGGTGCGCGATGCGGAAAACCGTCTGATGTTCTGCGGCTACGATCCGCGTGGATTTAAGCTGCTGGTGTGGACGCTTTCAGCGGTGTTATGCGGCCTGGCGGGGGCGCTGTACGTGCCGCAGGTCGGGATCATCAATCCCAGCGAAATGTCGCCCACCAATTCGATCGAAGCGGCGATTTGGGTGGCGCTGGGCGGGCGCGGGACCTTAATCGGCCCGGTGCTGGGCGCGGGGCTGGTCAATGGCGCGAAGAGCTATTTTACCGTGGCGATGCCGGAATACTGGCAGCTTTTTCTTGGCCTGATTTTTATTATCGTCACGCTGTTTTTACCACGCGGGGTTATCGGCCTGCTGCGTAAAGGAGATCGGTAATGCAAACGGATGAAGCCATCTTTACCCGTCAGCAGCCGACGGATCGCTTTCGCGAACAGACTGACCCGGTGCTGCAACTGGAGGCGATTAACGTCAACTTTGACGGTTTTCAGGCATTAACTGACCTGTCGCTCCAGATTGGCGTGGGTGAACTGCGCTGCGTAATTGGCCCGAATGGCGCGGGCAAAACCACCCTGATGGATGTGATCACCGGCAAAACCCGGCCGCAGAGCGGCAGAGCGCTGTACGATCAATCGGTGGACTTAACCACCCTTGATCCCATCGCCATCGCTCGCCAGGGCATCGGGCGCAAGTTCCAGAAGCCGACGGTGTTTGAGGCGCTGACGGTGGCGGAAAACCTTGAACTGGCGATGAAGGGCGATAAGTCGGTATGGGCCAGTCTGCGGGCGCGACTGAACAGCGAACAGGCGGACCGAATCAGCGAGACGCTGCGTCTGCTACGTCTGGACGCCGAACGCTATCGACCGGCAGGGATGCTGTCGCACGGGCAAAAACAGTTTCTGGAGATCGGTATGCTGTTGGTACAGGAGCCGCATTTGTTGCTGCTGGATGAACCCGCAGCCGGGATGACCGATGCCGAAACGGAGTATACCGCCGAACTGTTCCGCACCCTTGCCGGGCAGCATTCGCTGATGGTGGTTGAGCACGACATGGGATTTGTTGAAACTATCGCCGACCGGGTGACGGTGCTCCACCAGGGACAGGTGCTGGCGGAAGGGTCGCTACGAGAAGTGCAGGATAACGAACAGGTGATTGAAGTTTATCTCGGACGCTAAGGAGCGAGGATGCTACAGGTTAATCAGCTACATCAATATTATGGTGGCAGCCATATTCTGCGGGGGGTGGATTTTGCTGCCCGTCAGGGCGAGATCACCTGCCTGCTTGGGCGCAACGGGGTGGGGAAAACCACTTTACTGAAGTGCCTGATGGGGCTAATACCTGCGCGTAGCGGCGAAGTGTTGTGGCAGGAGAAAAATATTACCCACCGCAAACCGTATCAGCGCGTACAGTCCGGGATTGCCTATGTTCCCCAGGGGCGCGAGATTTTTCCTCGTCTGACGGTCGAAGAGAACCTGCTGATGGGGTTATCCCGCTTTCCCGCCCGCGATGCGCGTCAGGTGCCGGAAGAGATTTATCAACTGTTTCCGGTATTGAAAACCATGAAGCAGCGGCGCGGAGGCGACCTTTCCGGCGGTCAGCAGCAGCAACTGGCTATCGGTCGCGCGCTGGCCAGCCGCCCGCAGTTGTTGATTCTTGATGAACCGACGGAAGGGATCCAACCCTCGGTGATTAAAGAGATTGGCGAAGTTATCCGCCAATTGGCGAATCGCGGCGATATGGCGATTTTGCTGGTTGAGCAGTTCTATGATTTTGCCGCCGGGCTGGCGGACCGTTACCTGGTGATGTCCCGGGGCACGATTATCCGGCAGGGGAGCGGCAGCGAGATGGACGCCGACGGTGTACGCGGAATGGTCACCATTTAGCTTTTTTCGTGCAGAAAGCATCCCGGATTGCGCCTGACGCGTTATCCGGGCGATTAAACTTATACGGCGCGCTTTTAAACCGGGCATGGCGCATGCGCCATGCCCGGGGGAGATACCGCCGCGTGACTCAGCGGATTACTTTCGCAACAGCTGCTGCAACCGCGCCTGACGCCAGTTTTTGATCCATTCGTTAAACACAAACAAGCGTAGCCCCTTCATCGCCAGCAGTGTCCCCCAGATAATCGCCACCCAGGCAGACCACTCGCTCCCCGAATCCGTGAGCCTGTTGAGCACCGCCAACAGTGCGCAGACCACCACTGCCACCATCAGCGAACGATAAAAATGGCTCTCTTGCTCAATACGCGCTTTAGCGTCTTCAATACGTAAATCCAGCGTCTCTTCGTGGCCAACTGGCGAATCGCCGCTAATCTCGGCAACATTCACTTCAAACACTGCGGCAAGTGCGCTGAGCGTCTCCAGCGCGGGACGATCGCCGTTCTCAATTCGCTGGATGGTCCGCACGCTGACGCCAGCTAACTCGGCAAGCTGCTCCTGTGACCAGGCGCGCTGCAGACGGAGTTGTTTAACTTGATTACTGCTGTTCATTGTTTCTATCTCCAGGGGAAAACCTGAGACGGAGTGTTATCGTCCGGGCGGATGAGCGCCACGATCGGAACCCGACAGCAGCACGACAGCAACCTGACAGCCGCACGGCGTCTGGGCTCAGGCGCTGGCGGCCGTCTCGTCGCGCCACGGTCGTACGTTCATTCCGCGGAAAATCATCAGCCGTGCGGCAACCATAGACAGCATTAATATCACAAACAGCGACCAGTGCGGTAGATGGGTCAAAATAGCGCCAGTCAGCGTCGGGTTAAACGCCGCGCCAAGCCAGCCCAGCGACTGGGCGGAAAAGTAGCTGGCTTTCATTCCCGCCGGGGCGATGTTATCGATTAGCATATATTCACCGGGTGCGTAGATAACTTCCCCTAAGGTAAAAATTGCGGCGGAGATGCCCCACAACAGCAGGTTATTGTTGGAGATCATAAAACCGCTCAGTCCGAGAACAAAACAGACCGTACCCAACGTCATCAGCCGACAAATATTGTGGGGAGAGAGACGACGACCGACGCTGTACTGTAACCCCACCACAACCGCGGCGTTAACCGGCAGCACCACGGCGACCACTTTTTCGGCAAAATCGCTATCGGCAACGACCAGCAAATACTGGGAAATACAGGAAGCGAAAGCGCCGCCGACAAACGACGCCAGCAGAGCGGAGAGGGTAAACCACAGTAAGGCTCGGTCATGCAGAAGCACCGAAGGCGACCAGTGGGCGCCATTATCCTGCGTCACCATGGCCTTTGCGCGTCGTACAAATAGCTGAATAAACACCAGCGGCAGCGCCGCACAGCCGGCCGCCAGCCAGAAAGGCAGGTTAATGCTGCGCATCACTAACAGGGTGCCGATCGGCGGACCGATCGTCCAGCCGATATTGATAAAGGTATAGTTAAGAGAGAAAATTCGCGCTTTTTTTTCCGGCGACAAGACATCCGCGAACCAGGCTTTTAGCACCGTAGCGAACACAGAGTAGGCACAGTTAATCAACGCGAAGAAAAATACCACCAGCGCGACGCTGTCGACCAGTGGGATGGCGATAAAACCGCCAATAAACGCCAGCACGGCGAGGGTCATATAGCGCTTTTTGTCGAACTTATCGGCCAGAATGCCAAAACCCATACTGAATAGTACGCCGACGATCAGGGCGACTGACAGCGCATTACCGATCTTATCCACTTCCAGTTGGTACTGACGGGTGAGGTAGATAGTCATAAACGGTAATGTTGCGCCACGACCAATAGTTAACAGCAACGACGAAGCCAGTAGCGCTGCGGTTGAGCGCCTGAGTGTCAGTATCATTTTCCCTTGCCTGATATGATGTTATTTTTGTAATACAGATCACAAATAGCATGGTGGTCTGGACTTGTATAGTGCCGGACAGCATTGATATGGGCACAAATGCCCTACCTGAAATAATGATCTATGCGTCAGGCGAATTATTCGCTACTTTGATTTTGTTCACAAAAATTCCAATAACAACTGAGGCAGGGTATGACGCGTAAAGACGGGCTGTTGGCATTACTGGTTGTGGTGGTATGGGGGCTGAATTTTGTGGTGATTAAGCTGGGTCTGCATAATATGCCGCCGCTGATGCTTGCCGGGCTGCGTTTTTTGCTGGTGGCCTTTCCGGCGTTACTGTTTGTTGCCAGACCAAAAATTCCGTTGCGCCTGTTGCTGGGCTATGGTCTGACGATAAGCTTCGGCCAGTTTGCGTTTCTGTTTTGCGCGATTAGCCTGGGCATGCCTGCCGGGCTGGCATCGCTGGTGTTGCAGGCTCAGGCCTTCTTCACCATTATTCTTGGGGCGTTTGTCTTCGGCGAGCGTCTGCAGGGTAAACAACTGGCGGGGATCGCACTGGCGATTTTTGGCGTGCTGGTGCTGGTGGAAGCCAGCCTCGGCGGCCAGCATGTGCCGCTGGTGGGCTTTATGCTGACCCTGGCGGCGGCGCTAAGCTGGGCCTGCGGTAATATTTTTAACAAGAAAATCATGTCGCATGCGAGCAGGCCGCCGGTGATGTCGCTGGTGGTGTGGAGCGCGCTGATCCCGGTGCTGCCGTTTATGCTGGCGTCGTGGCTCCTTGATGGCTGGCAGGTGATGGTGACCAGTTTACGCCATATCGATCTGTTGACGATCCTGTCGTTGCTCTATCTGGCGTTTATCGCCACCCTCGTCGGCTACGGAATCTGGGGGGCGCTGCTTGGCCGCTATGAGACATGGCGAATTGCGCCGTTGTCGCTGTTGGTCCCGGTTGTCGGGATGGCCAGCGCCGCGTTACTGCTCGGCGAGACGCTAAACGGCGTGCAACTGCTGGGCGCGGTGCTGATCATGGCCGGACTGTATATTAACGTGTTTGGTCTGCGGATCGTGCGTCCGGGACTGGCACGGGGATAAAACGTCTATCCCATTTTACCGCGCAATGCGAACGATTGAGGCGACTGGATCCTGTGATTCAGTCGCCGATTAAAAGATGGCTGGCGTCGACAGTACCAATACAAGTACTGAATGGGTATTGTTCATTTCTTTTGTGCTTTCATCGGGCTGCAACAGCTAGCAGAGATCTCTCCGGGAAGCATCGTATCGCTGATATTCAGCCTTACATATAAATGAACAAGTCAGCATAAATACTGTCAGCATAACCAGAATAACCAGTGTTGTTGTGGAACCGGCGAGAACAAGTAAATAGCCAGCCAGCAGACTGCCCAGACCCGCGCTAAGCTTGACAAATGTTCCGCTGATTGCTGATATTCTGGCGGCAAGCGCAACCGGCATTTCCTGAATGGTGAAAACGTTATAGCCCACATTCCACAGGCCGCCGAGTACAGCCTTGAAGACAAAAAGTGAGAATACCCAGAATGGGCTGGCTGAGATAATAAAACCAACGAATACGATGACCCGTAGGATATTTATGACAAGCACCAGCGTTCTGAAAGTCAGCATATTCATTATCTTTCCTTTCGATAAACGCCGAGGAGACGATTTTGATGAAAATGACCGGGCAGTAAAATGCAAAAACGCACCAGCTTATCTGTACGGGATTGAGGCCGAGACTTAATGCCAGTAACGGTAAGGCGATATGGTAAATTTCGATGCCGAGGAGAGAAAAAGCAGAACTCACCACAAAAATATTAAAGTTTCGCTTTATTGCAAATTCGTCCATAAAAGCGTTTTCCTTTTTCACTGGTCAACAAAGAGCAGCGACGCCTGCCCCCTCAGCCCTTCATCATCGACAGAATAAAATGACTCGCCACATGCTGGTTTACCGTCAAATATCGTCTGTGTAACCTGGTGACTATATTAAGCCATGTGCTATCCGGACTGAAATTATGTCGTGGATGTTGTGACTAACGTTGCGGAATGAGTCCGTTATGCGAAGACGCGACGTTGACAGGAAAGCGGGGGAATGCGTGTGCGGAACACTGCGGTAATCTGCGATGAGCAAAAAAAGCCCCGGGGGCGGGGCGAAAGGGATTTTAGTGGCTTTGTTGGTTGTAATACGCGACGCCCAGTTCATCTGATTTATCACTGCCTGAGGCCATGTGATTAAAATCAAACGGCGAATGATGTTCTTCCGATGGCATCATCATCGCATCGCGTTTGGTGTGATGAACCGGCGTGGTGGTTTGCTCCGCATACCCCTCGCCGGAGACCAGCGCCACGAGTAGCGTGGCGACGGCAACGAACAGTTTCATGAGTTCCTCAATACGTTTTTCCCGGCGATTAACAGCAGTTATTCAGTGGGTGCAGATAGCGCGACTCGCCCGGCACGTCGGTAACGCGATACTGATGCGGCGGGACATCGAAATAGTTTTTGAACGTTCGGGTTAACGTTTGTTGTGATTCAAAACCATAGCGCTCCGCCAGATATAAAATCGGCTCATCGCTTTGCTTGAGCTTTTGCGCAATCTCGGTCAGTTTGCGGCTGCGGATATACTGCCCCAGCGAGTGGCCGGTTTCTTTCTTAAACATTCTTTGCAGGTGCCATTTGGAGTAACCCGAACGCTCTGAAACTTTTTCCAGCGACAGGGGGGATTCCAGGTTATCCTCGATCCACGACAAAATACTTTGGATAGTGATGGCGTCGTTATTGCGTCTGGACATCATCTTACCTCTTCTTTATTACGGCAGGATTTTTTTAAGCAAATACTCAAGGGTGACCACTTCATCCGCCGACAGATGTTTTGTGAGTTCCTGGTGCAATTTCTGACCAACAGTCTGATGACACTGCTCACAAAGGGCCGCGCCGTCAGGTGTTAACTGTACCAGTACACCGCGTTTGTCAGTGGGGTTGGGTAACCGTGCGATCCAGCCTTTACAGGCCAGACGATCGAGCATGCGCGTCATTGCGCCGGGGTCAACAGAAAGCACGGTTTTCAGCGCAACGGGGGTAATGCATACTTCACAACGAATGGAGCAGAGCACCCGAAACTGGGTGGCAGTAATATCCATCGGGGAGAGGTAGTCGTTGAGCAGGCGATCTTTTTTCTGATTAACCATCTGAATCAAGTGACCAAGGGGGATCATGTCGTTAAACAGGTCTCTCGAACTTTTCATGATGGTTGCCCAGGCAATGATTTAGTTGCGATGGATATTATTGCTCATGCAAATATAAGTCAACTTAATGAATTGGCGGATGCCACAATTTGCTAAAACGAATAGTTGTGATGTAGGTCACTCTACTTCGCGCTGTTGGCGGTGGATTTTTCTGAATCAAGGTGCTTATCCGCACCTGGAAACACAAGACATACTTTTTATAACGTAATGTTTACAGGGTGTTAATTCACTATGATGGATCTCTTAAAAGCGATAGGCCTGGGCCTGGTGGTGATTTTACCGCTGGCAAACCCGCTCACTACCGTAGCGCTGTTCCTCGGCCTCGCGGGGAATATGAACAATGCCGAGCGTCATCGTCAGTCGCTGATGGCCTCAGTGTATGTGTTCGCCATCCTGATGGTTGCATGGTATGCCGGGCAACTGGTGATGAATACGTTCGGCATATCGATTCCCGGGCTGCGTATTGCCGGGGGACTGATCGTCGCGTTTATTGGTTTTCACATGCTGTTTCCGCAGCAGAAAGCGCATCATTCGATGGAAGCGAAGCTGAAATCCGAAGAGCTGCAGGATGAACCGACAGCCAATATCGCCTTCGTCCCACTGGCGATGCCAAGTACGGCAGGGCCGGGAACAATCGCGATGATCATCAGTACCGCGTCAACGGTAAAGCACAGCGCTGAATTCCCTGAGTGGGTGTTTCTGGTGGCGCCGCCGGTGACTTTCGCATTAATCGGCATCATTCTGTGGGCCTGTTTGCGTAGTTCCGGGGCGATTATGCGCCTGGTCGGCAAGGGGGGAATAGAAGCAATTTCCCGCCTGATGGGCTTCCTGTTGGTGTGTATGGGGGTGCAGTTCATTATTAACGGCGTGCTGGAGATCATTACCAAGTATCACGCCTGATGGTGCAGGCATCGGGATAAAAAAGCCTGCCGATCGGCAAATGCTTGTCAGTTAAGGGCTGTCAGTTGCATTTATGGCTGGCTGAGCGGTTCTGTCAATCGGTGGTTATGGCGAACATGGCGCGTTTTTCGTTTTCGCCCATTCAGATTCCGTGGTCAGTTCCGTTCACGATAAACTCGCGGATATTCGTTATATCCACAGCGTGTGAACGGGCAGGGGGACGTTTCGCCCGTCCCCCTGCACCCCCGGCATGGCGCTGAAAACCTGCCGCTGCGCGGTCCGCTCCACTCCGGCTTCATCTGG
>OIEP01000090.1_pt1 | contig 54678 bp, 54 predicted proteins | sample 1581861 | NCBI WGS metagenome assembly OIEP01 (sample SAMN03281009, study PRJEB24777) | human gut metagenome | isolation source: fecal sample PR192 from 1 month old female Indian infant, vaginally...
GTGCTCATACTCTTAAATTTCCTATCAAAACTCGCTTTCGCGATGGTTTTCGTAGTGTATAAAATGTTGAAAAATTTGCAACTAAATCCCGGCAGGTCTTACCACGATTTTACGTTATTTTGAGGCCATATCCCCTAATAACGCAAATCATTTTGCACAAAACATCGCAGGGAACTGCACGGACTGCGCGGTTCCTGAACGTTTTGCGCAAAACTCGATCAGACCATATACATTCCGCCGTTGACGTGAAGGGTTTCACCGGTGATGTAACTCGCTTCGTCAGAGGCTAAAAATGCAACCGCACTGGCAATTTCATTTGGAGAGCCAAGGCGCCCCGCAGGAACAGCCGCCAGCGTACCCGCACGCTGCTCATCAGTCAGCGCACGCGTCATGTCCGTTTCAATAAAGCCCGGAGCAACAACGTTTACAGTAATACCACGGGACGCAACTTCGCGAGCCAGTGATTTACTGAAGCCAATCAGACCCGCCTTCGCCGCAGCGTAGTTGGCCTGACCCGCATTTCCCATGGTACCAACCACAGAACCGATAGTGATAATACGCCCATAACGCTTTTTCATCATAGCGCGCATTACCGCTTTTGACAGACGGAAAACAGATGACAAATTGGTGTCGATGATATCGTTCCACTCGTCATCTTTCATGCGCATTAACAGGTTATCACGAGTGATCCCGGCATTATTTACCAGGATATCAACTTCACCAAATTCTGCGCGAATATTTCCAAGAACAGATTCAATAGATGCAGGATCGGTCACATTCAGCAGCAAACCTTTGCCGTTCGCACCTAAATAATCGCTAATCGCCTGTGCGCCGCTTTCGCTGGTCGCAGTACCGATAACTTTCGCGCCACGGGCAACGAGCGTTTCAGCGATTGCGCGGCCAATACCGCGACTTGCACCGGTGACCAGCGCGATTTTTCCTTCAAAACTCATGGTATTCCTCTTTTATTGCTCAAGCGCCGCAGACAGGCCCGCCGGCTCGTTAAGCGCGGAGGCTGTCAGGGTGTCAACAATACGTTTAGTCAGACCGGTGAGGACCTTACCCGGCCCCACTTCATACAGATGCGTTACGCCCTGCGCTGCCATAAACTCAACGGTTTTGGTCCACTGAACCGGGCTGTAAAGCTGACGGATCAAGGCATCGCGGATAGCATCGGGCGCGGTTTCGCTTTTCACATCAACGTTGTTCACCACCGCAATCGTCGGCGCGTTAAAGGTGATTTTTTGCAATTCAACGGCCAGTTTTTCCGCCGCTGGTTTCATCAGCGCGCAGTGTGACGGTACGCTGACCGGCAGCGGCAGCGCACGTTTAGCGCCCGCCGCTTTACAGGCGGCGCCGGCACGTTCGACGGCCTCTTTGTTACCGGCGATAACCACCTGGCCCGGCGAGTTAAAGTTCACCGGTGAAACAACCTGCCCTTGAGCAGACTCTTCGCAGGCTTTGGCAATCGCCGCATCGTCGAGGCCAATAATCGCCGACATCGCGCCAGTGCCTTCCGGCACCGCTTCCTGCATAAACTTACCGCGCATTTCAACCAGACGCACGGCGTCGGCAAAATCGATCACGCCCGCGCAGACCAGCGCAGAATATTCGCCGAGGCTGTGGCCCGCCAGCAGAACAGGGGCTTTACCGCCCTGCGTCTGCCAGACGCGATACAGCGCGACAGACGCGGTCAGCAGCGCCGGTTGCGTCTGCCAGGTTTTATTCAGCTCTTCCGCCGGGCCCTGCTGCGCAAGCGCCCACAGATCGTAACCCAACGCCGCAGAGGCTTCACGGAATGTCTCTTCGATGACCGGGTAAGCCGCCGCCATATCCGACAGCATCCCGACACTCTGAGAACCCTGTCCCGGGAACACAAAAGCAAATTGCGTCATGTTTAAATCCTTATACTAAAAACGAACCAGCGCGGAACCCCAGGTGAAACCACCACCGAAGGCTTCCAGCAGAATCAACTGACCACGCTCGATGCGACCATCACGAACCGCCTCATCCAGCGCGCAGGGAACAGAAGCCGCCGACGTATTGCCATGCCGGTCAAGGGTTATCACCACGTTGTCCATCGACATCCCCAGTTTCTTCGCCGTGGCGCTGATAATACGCAGGTTAGCCTGATGCGGCACCAGCCAGTTCAGCTCAGAACGTTCGAGATTATTCGCCGCTAAGGTCTCATCAACGATATGCGCCAGCTCGGTCACCGCGACTTTAAAGACTTCGTTGCCCGCCATCGTCAGATAAATTGAATTTTCCGGCTCGACGCGATCGGCGTTCGGCAGCGTCAGTAGTTCGCCGTAGCTGCCATCCGCATGCAAATGCGTTGAGATAATTCCCGGTTCTTCAGAAGCCCCCAGCACCACTGCACCCGCGCCATCGCCGAAGATAATAATTGTTCCGCGATCGGCGGGATCGCAGGTACGCGCCAGAACATCCGCGCCAATAACCAGCGCATAATCAACCGCGCCATTTTTTACGTATTGATCGGCAACGCTTAACGCGTAGGTAAACCCTGCGCACGCCGCGGCAACATCAAACGCCGGACAACCTTTAACACCCAGCATTGATTGAATCTGGCAAGCTGAGCTGGGGAACGCATGGGTTCCGGAGGTGGTCGCAACAACAATCAGACCAATTTGCTCCGGCTTAACGCCCGCCATATCCAGCGCATTCTTAGCGGCTGCAAAGCCCATAGTAGCGACTGTTTCATTCGGTGCGGCAATACGGCGTTCGCGGATACCGGTACGAGTCACAATCCACTCGTCAGTCGTATCAACCATTTTTTCCAAATCGGCGTTAGTACGCACTTGCTCAGGCAGATAGCTGCCGGTGCCAATAATCTTCGTATACATGTACGCTCAGTCACTCTTGGGTAATATACCTGGTTTAGTCAAACTGTGAGGCGTCGATCGTATCCGGTCACCCGGGTCCGTGACCCGGCGTTTCCGTTTGGGCGCTCTCAGGCCGTTCGAAACCTGTAGGGTATAAAGATTCCAGGCGAGCGGCGATTCGCTGGGGAACCTGCCGCTGCACCGCCTGCACCGCCTGTTCTATCGCGACGCAAAAAGCGCGCTGATTAGCAGCCCCGTGGCTTTTAATCACCGAGCCGCGCAATCCTAACAGACAAGCACCATTATACTGGTCGGGGTTGAGGTGACTGAATCGCCTCGACAGGCTTTTTTGTAACCAACGCTTTAATAAAAGCAACCACCACGACCTTTTTTTCCCCTCTCCCTGTAATTTCAACAGTGAAAGGAACATTCTGACAACACCTTCCATCGTTTTTAATGTGACGTTGCCTGTGAATCCATCACAAACCAGAACATCCGTCTTCCCCGTCAATAATTCATTGGCTTCCAGATAGCCGATATAATTCAGGGTCGGCAACGTTTTCAAGACGGCTGCCGCATCGCGAATACTGCTGAGACCTTTCGTCTCTTCTTCACCAATATTCAGCAGCGCAACGCGGGGATTCTTAATGCCGATAACTTCTTCGGCAAGAACGGCCCCCATCACGGCAAACTGCACCAGCATCGTACTATCGCAATCGACGTTGGCGCCTAAGTCAAGCACCACCGTTTTGCCCTTTAACTGATGCGGTAACATCGTGACCAGCGCCGGGCGCTCAATCCCGTCAATAGGCCTGAGCAACAGCTTGGCCAGCCCCATCAGCGCGCCGGTATTTCCTGCGCTCACACAGGCTTCCGCCCGCCCTTCTTTCACTAACTCCAGCGCCATGCGCATTGAGCTACCGCGACTGGCGCGAATCGCTTGTGCGGGACGAGCATCACTGGCAATAACTGACTGCGCAGGAATAACCTGTAAACGCGAACGTTGCTCGAAATCAGCTTTGGCGAGTAATGGTACGATTGCGTCGGGATCGCCGACTAAAAGGAGTGTAAGTTGTGAGTTAGAATTCAGTGCCTGCAAAGCTGCAGGCACCGTCACGGAAGGGCCAAAATCCCCACCCATGACATCTAACGCCAGGGTTAGACGTGTCAAAGTATCGTCGCTGCCCGGTTCAGTTATTCCCCGGTCACCCAGGGAAATCCTCACTAAGCTTCATCACGCGTTTACTCTTTGTCTTTCACGTTGCAAGGGGGTGACTGCGCGCATTCACGCCAGTTACATCATCTATGCTACCGGCGCGCTCTCGCTTGCCTCTTTTTGCAACGCGAAATCCATGGAGTAATGCGTGATTACTTAGCGATTACCTTGCGGCCGCGGTAAAAACCGTCGGCAGTGATGTGGTGACGCAGGTGTTTTTCACCAGAAGTTTTGTCTACAGACAGGCTGGTGACAGCGGTCAGCGCGTCATGTGAACGACGCATGCCACGTTTGGAACGGGTTGGTTTATTCTGTTGTACGGCCATGGACCTTACTCCTCAATTACTTATGCTTTAAGCTGGCTAATACGGCAAATGGGTTCGGCTTTTGTGCCTCTTCAGGCAGTTCACCAAAGACCATGTCCGCGTCGGACACTTCACAGTGTTCAGAATCATGCACCGGAACTACAGGCAAGGAGAGGATAATTTCATCTTCAACCAGCGCCAGCAGATCGATTTCACCGAATTCGTTAACCTCAATCGGCTCATACGCTTCCGGCAGTGCTTCGGCCTGTTCGTCATTTCTGACGGGGCTGAAACAATACGTTGTGTGGACATGATGAGAGAACGGTTTCCCGCAACGCTGACATTCGAGGGTTACTGACACCGTCGCATCGCCGCGTAAAACGGCAAGACGCTGGTTATCAATAGCGAACGACATGCTACATTCCACATCACTGTCCACGCTGACAACAGAATCAGCGACACGCACAGCCTGATCACGAGTATAGATACCCTGGTAATCTAAGCGTTTTTGAGCCGTGCGAACCGGATCGAGAGTCAGGGGTAATTTTACCTTTTGCATAGGGCGCGCATATTAACTTTGTAACGTCATAGAGTCAAAGAAAAAGGCAGCCTCAGGTTGCCTTTTGCCATTTATTCGCACACATTGCGGCGCATAGTTTAAAATGATGCACTGCGAAGCGCTATATGTGGATGAAAAAATATGTCTGAACTGATCCTCGCGTCAACCTCCCCCTGGCGGCGGATGCTGCTGGAAAAGCTGTCGGTCTCTTTTGCCTGCGCGGCGCCGGAGGTTGATGAAACGCCGCTGCCCGGCGAACCGGCGCGCCAGCTGGTGATGCGCCTGGCGCAAGCTAAAGCGCAGGCCCTCGCCGAGCGCTATCCACAACACCTTATTATAGGCTCCGATCAGGTTTGCGTCCTGGATGGCGAAATTACCGGTAAGCCGCACACGGCGGAAAATGCCCATCGTCAGTTGAAGAAAGCCAGCGGCACCATCGTGACGTTTTATACCGGGCTGGCGTTATACAATTCAGCCAGGGGTCATTTACAAACCGAATGTGAACCCTTTGATGTTCATTTTCGCCATTTAAGCGACCAGGAAATTGACAGCTATATTCGCAAAGAAAATCCGTTAGCCTGTGCCGGAAGTTTCAAAAGCGAGGGTTTAGGCATCACGCTTTTCGAACGCCTGGAAGGACGCGATCCGAACGCGCTGGTCGGTTTACCGCTAATCGCCTTATGTCAGATGCTGCGTCGGGAAGGATTTAATCCGCTGCTTGCCTAAGGAGACAGAAAACGGGAATCAGGGATTTCACCGCCCGCCCCCGATTCCTGCGCCCTTTTCTTTATGCCAGCGCGACCCGTTCATCCGACAGGCCCGCCTGGCGGTGCGGCAAGCAGCACAACACGCCCACACTACGGGGTGTTATCGACTCCTTTATTGTCTTGTCGATCACAGTTTATTTCTCTGCCTCCATTACAATCCACACAATAATGAAACGTCGTTTTATTTTAAAAATGGAGCCCCGATGAATAGTCGCGTCGCGCTTTTAGCTATTACCCTGCTGGCCGCCGCCAGCGCCAACGCCGATGACTGGCAGCGTCAAGGTGTGGTAGACGGCAATCTCCCCGCCTCCTGGCAACAGTTGAAAGCACAAATGACTTACCCGGATTCCTGGCTCTCTGGCCGCTATAGCGATTTTAATCACTGGCGACAGCATGCTCGTCAACTGCTTCGGCAATCTCTGCTCACGCCTGATTCAACCATCCCCTTTGATCCGCAGACGATCATGACGGAAGATCGCGGAAGTTATCTCGCCGAAAAAATCGCGCTCAATATCACCGACGATAATCGAATCGCCGCCCTGATGTTGACGCCAAAATCCGCAGGCCCTCACCCGGCGATCGTTCTGCTTCACGATCATGGCGCTAAGTTTGATATCGGTAAGGAAAAGCTCATTCGCCCATGGAATAATGCCGCGCAGTTAGCCAGCGCCCAGGCGTGGGCGGATAAATTTTTCACCGGTAGATTCATCGGTGACGAACTGGCAAAGCGCGGTTATCTCGTGATCGCCATTGATAGCCCAGGCTGGGGAGATCGCGGGCCTATGGTTTACGAACAGCAGCAGGCGCTGGCCAGCAACTATTTTAATCTTGGACGCTCGCTGGCCGGTGAAATGGCCTACGAAGATCTGCGCACCGTCGATTTTCTCACTACGCTCAAAAAAGTTGACAGTACACGAATCGGGGTGCTGGGTTTCTCGATGGGAGGCTTTCGCGCCTGGCAACTTGCCGCGCTCTCCGATAATGTGGCCGCCACTGCCGTTATCTCCTGGTTTGGCACCAGGAGCGGCCTGATGCAAGCGGGTAATAACATCCTGCGCGGTCAATCGGCATTTTATATGCTGCACCCGGGCTTATCCACGCGTCTGGATATCCCCGATATCGCCAGCATTGCGGCGCCAAAACCGATGCTTATTTATAGCGGTGGTCAGGATAAGCTGTTCCCGGCTGAGGCCGTAAACGATGCCTTCGCAAAAGTACGCAGCGTCTGGGCATCACAAAAAGCGCAGGACCGACTTGAAACGAAAACGTGGCCGGAACTGGGCCACGTCTTTTATAAAGAGCAGCAGGATGCGGTTTTCCCCTGGCTGGATAAGTGGCTTAAACCCTGAACTGCTGCGGATTATTTCGTGCTACGCAATACCTGCAGACAGCGCTTTAGCTGATTATCCAGCGGCGCTTCAATACGCAGCACCTCGCCACTTCCCGGATGCGTAAACTTCAGCGCGGCGGCATGCAGGAACAGGCGATTAAGGCCCGTTCCTGCCAGTTGCTTGTCGAATTCACGATCGCCATAGCGATCGTCGAACGCGATGGGGTGACCAGCATATTGTGTGTGCACACGAATCTGGTGCGTACGCCCGGTTACCGGGCTGCAGCGTACCAGCGTGGCATGCGTATAACGCTCTTCGACTTTAAAACGCGTCTCCGAGGGTTTCCCCTCCTGGTTTACCCGCACAATACGTTCACCGCTTTGCAGAATGTTTTTCAGCAAGGGCGCCTGCACCACTTTCATATGCGACTGCCACTGGCCGCGCACCAGCGCCAGATAATCCTTCTGCATCCCTTTCTCGCGCAGTTGCTCGTGCAGCGAACGCAGCGCCGAACGCTTTTTCGCCACCAGCAAAACGCCAGATGTGTCGCGATCGAGGCGATGCACCAGTTCCAGGAAACGGGCCTCCGGGCGCAACGCCCGCAAGCCTTCAATCACGCCAAAACTCAGGCCGCTGCCGCCGTGCACTGCCGTGCCGGAAGGTTTGTTAAGCACCAGAATATGTTCATCTTCATAGAGAATCACATCAGCCAGCGCAGCCACTTTTTGCAAATGCGGCGACACCGCCTCTTCTTCTTTCTCTGCCACCCGCACAGGCGGGATACGCACTTCGTCGCCGGCTTCCAGTTTATACTCCGGCTTAACGCGTTTTTTGTTCACCCGCACCTCGCCTTTACGCAAGATGCGATAAATCATGCTCTTCGGTACGCCTTTCAGTTGCGTACGCAAAAAGTTGTCGATACGTTGCCCGGCTTCATCATCAGCAATGGCAACCATTTTTACGCTTGGGATCTCAGTTTTCATGGTGCGCGATTCTAAATATCCCGGCGCATTAGCGCCACTCATTTTTATATGCTTATATTTATCATCATCCGCATATCATCACATGCTCCTCCGGTATTTTGTTGGTTATTAGAACAATCTGTATACACAGGTGAAAAAACGGTGAGTAAGCGGGTAATAAAAGGTGAAAGTCAACTTGCTATAACGCGCTCAGCAATGGAATAATGGTGCAGTTTTCCGTGCTGAACCTTGTTAGAACAAGAAATTAGCGGAATGACCAATTTTGTCTGACCGTTCATCCACGCAGCAATGGCGTAAGACGTATTGATCTTTCAGACAGTTAGCGGGCTGCGGGTTGCAGTCCTTACCGGTACAGGCTCTATGGATTTCACATCGCAGGAAGGCGTCAACTTCCGGGTTCCCCGGATGTTCATCTCAGTCTGATGATTAAGGTGAGCAAGTTAAGCCACTTTGCCTGCAACGTGAAAAACATTGAGTATAAATGGAATCTTCTCTGGTGATACATCCCAGGCAGTTCCCCTGATAATTGCATTGTGTTTCCGTTTGAAATACAGGCAACCGACACTCTGCGCCTCTTAAGCGCGCGACAACCGTGAGGTTGGCGACGTGAAACAGACACGAGGCCATCGGTTTCTCCCGGTAAGGCGTTACTCTGCCCGCAGCTTAGTCGTCAATGTAAGAATAATGAGTAAGTTACGATGAAAAGAATGTTAATCAACGCAACTCAGCAGGAAGAGTTGCGTGTCGCCCTTGTTGATGGGCAACGCCTGTACGACCTGGATATCGAAAGCCCCGGGCACGAACAGAAAAAAGCGAACATCTACAAAGGCAAAATCACACGTATTGAACCGAGCCTCGAAGCCGCATTTGTTGATTATGGTGCCGAGCGTCATGGTTTCCTCCCTCTCAAAGAAATTGCCCGCGAATACTTCCCTGCCAGCTACAATTCCCATGGCCGTCCAAACATTAAGGATGTGCTGCGTGAAGGTCAGGAAGTTATTGTGCAGATTGATAAAGAAGAACGCGGCAATAAAGGCGCCGCGCTGACCACGTTTATCAGCCTGGCGGGAAGTTATCTGGTATTAATGCCGAACAACCCGCGTGCTGGTGGTATTTCGCGCCGTATTGAGGGTGATGATCGCACCGAGCTTAAAGAAGCGCTGGCCAGCCTTGAGCTGCCGGAAGGCATGGGACTTATCGTACGTACCGCTGGCGTCGGCAAATCCGCCGAGGCGCTGCAGTGGGACTTAAGTTTCCGCCTGAAGCACTGGGAAGCCATTCAGAAAGCCGCTGAAAGTCGCCCTGCTCCGTTTCTGATCCACCAGGAAAGCAACGTGATTGTCCGCGCCTTTCGCGACTATCTGCGTCAGGATATCGGCGAAATCCTTATCGACAACCCAAAAGTGCTTGAGCTGGCTCGCCAGCATATCGCGGCGCTGGGGCGTCCGGATTTCAGCAGCAAAATCAAACTGTACACCGGCGAAATCCCGTTGTTCAGCCACTACCAAATCGAATCGCAGATTGAATCCGCATTCCAGCGCGAAGTTCGTCTGCCTTCCGGCGGTTCTATCGTTATTGATAGCACAGAAGCGCTGACCGCTATCGATATCAACTCCGCACGGGCAACCCGCGGCGGCGATATCGAAGAAACGGCGTTCAACACTAACCTTGAAGCGGCCGATGAAATCGCCCGCCAGCTGCGTCTGCGCGACCTCGGCGGTCTGATCGTAATCGACTTCATCGATATGACTCCGGTACGCCACCAGCGCGCGGTGGAAAATCGCCTGCGTGAAGCCGTGCGTCAGGACAGAGCGCGTATCCAGATCAGCCATATTTCACGTTTTGGCCTTCTGGAGATGTCGCGCCAGCGTTTGAGCCCGTCGCTGGGCGAATCCAGCCACCACGTCTGCCCGCGCTGTAGCGGCACAGGCACTATCCGCGATAACGAGTCTTTGTCGCTCTCCATTCTGCGTTTGATTGAAGAAGAGGCGCTGAAAGAGAACACCAAAGAAGTGCACGCGATTGTGCCCGTACCGATTGCCTCTTACCTGCTGAACGAAAAACGTGCTGCGGTCAGCGCGATTGAAAACCGTCAGACAGATGTGCGCGTCATCATCGTGCCAAACGACCAGATGGAAACGCCGCACTACTCTGTTCTGCGCGTGCGTAAAGGCGAAGAGACCTCGACCCTGAGCTATCTGCTGCCGAAGCTGCACGAAGAAGAGATGGCGTTACCTTCGGATGAAGAACCTGCCGAACGTAAACTTCCTGAGCAACCGGCGCTGGCCGCGTTTGTGATGCCGGATGTGCCTCCTGCGCCGGCACAGGAAGCCCCGGCTAAAGCGCCAGTGGTCACCAGCGCCCCGGTGGCGCCTCACGTTTCTGTCCCTGCGCAACCGGGTCTGATTTCACGCTTCTTCAGCGCGCTGAAAAATATGTTCTCCGGCGCGGATGAGGCCAAACCGGCCGCAACGCCGGTCGAGAAGAAAAGCGAAGAGAAATCCGGTCGTCAACAGGAGCGTCGCAAACCTCGCGCAAACAACCGGCGAGATCGTAACGATCGTCGCGAGAACCGTGATAATCGCGCTGAAAATGGCGACGTTCGTGAACCTCGTGAAGAAAACCGACGCAATCGTCGTGAGAAACCGCAAAACGTCGAGCCGCGCGAGTCTCGTCAGACCGTGAACGAAGACAGCGAAAAAGGCAAAACCCGCGACGAGCAGCAGCCGCGTCGTGAACGTAATCGTCGTCGTAACGATGACAAGCGCCAGGCGCAACAGGAAGCAAAAGCGCAAACCCGTGAAGAGCCGGTAGCACAGGATAGCGAGCAGGAAGAGCGGGTTCAGACGATGCCACGTCGCAAACCGCGCCAGCTGGCACAGAAGGTGCGCATTGAATCCGCTGCGGCAGACGTCGCCGAAGCGGTCGTTGCCGGGCAAACAGACGCCGCTCAGCCGGAAGCCGTTGCCCCACGCACTGAACTGGCAAAAGTCGATCTGCCAGCGGTTGTTGAGACCACAGCAACAGCGGAGAGCGACGATAACGGTGAAGCTCGTGAGACTAACGGAATGCCGCGTCGTTCGCGTCGTTCACCACGCCATCTGCGCGTAAGCGGCCAGCGTCGCCGTCGCTACCGTGATGAGCGTTACCCGACACAATCCCCGATGCCGCTGGCCGTTGCCTGCGCATCGCCGGAAATGGCGTCTGGCAAAGTGTGGATCCGTTACCCGGTTGTTCGTCCACAGGACCAGCAGCAAGAAGAGGCCCAGGTTCAGGATCAGGCACTGACCGCTGCGGCAGTCGCGCCGGAAGTTACACCCGCGGTTAGCGCAGAACCGGTTGTCGCGGAAGTCATCGCGCCTGACGTTGTTGAAGAAAATGCTGTGAATCCGGCAGAGGTTGAGGTTGTTGAGCCGCAGGCGACGATCAGCGAGCCTGACGTTGCGGTGGTCGAAACAACTCATCCGGACGTTATCGCTGCCCCGGTTGATGAACAGCCGCAGTTGATTGCAGAGGTTGACCAGGCCGTCGCCGATGACGTTGCCGCCGAAGCCGTAGAGGCCGTTGCACAAGAGGCTACCACTGAAACCGCTGCACACGACGCAGCCGGAGCGGAAGCGGCGATCGTCGCTCAGGCGCCTGTTGTCGTCGAAGACACGGTTACTGCCGTTGAGGACGCCCCTGTGGTTTCCGCGCCGGTGGCAGCCCCGGTTGCGGAATCGGTTGTTGAACCAAAACCTGACACCGCCGCTCCGGTTGTCGTGGTGGGAAATCGTCATGCGACCGCGCCGATGACCCGAGCCCCGGCACCTGACTACGTGCCGGAGGCGCCTCGCCAGAGCGACTGGGTTCGCCCGAAATTTGCTTTTGATGGCAAAGGCGCCGCTGGCGGCCATAGCGCAACCCGTACAGCCACGGCGGAACCAACCCGCCCGCATCCTGTAGAGTAACGTCTGCACCTGAAAACCGGCCCCTGCGGCCGGTTTTTTTATTCAGCTTCCGGCCTCTGCATTCCGGCAACCTGCGGCATCACCGCTCTCATCAGATCAAGAAATTTACGCAAGCGCATCGGATAATAGCGTGCCCAGGGATACACAAGATGCACCGGCAGCGAAGGTGCCCGCCACTGTGGAAATAGCTCAATCAGTCGCCCGGCGGCAATATCCTCCACAACCGCCCAGCTCGAAACGATCGCCGCGCCCAGCCCGGCTACGGCGGTATTACGGGCGACATGCACGCTATCCGTGCTCAGACAGGGGGCAATGCCAAAGGTGATAAGCTGGTTATCAACCTGAGATTGCAGCATCACCTCGTGCTGATAAAAGGTGCTGATCGCCACCCACGGTAATGCCGACATCTCCCGTGGGGATGTTAATGCCGGATAGCGCGCCAGCAGCGTCGGCGAGGCGACCACGCTACGTGGCACCTCGGCCAGCAATACTGATACCGTCGCCGGGTCCACTTCCGCCCCCACGCGAATCGCGCAGTCGATACCCTCACTCAGGAAATCGACGGTCTTGTCATTCAGCATCCACTCGACAGAAAGTTCAGGATAGCGCTGGAGAAAATTCACCAGCGGTCCCAGTAACTGCTGTTGACCAAATGCATGCGGTGCCCGCACTCTTAATACTCCGACAGGCCGGTCATCGGCGATATGCAAATCGTCCTCCAGCGCCAGCCAGGCATCGACAATCTGACGAGCATGCTGATAACAGCGTTCACCGTCATCAGTCAGTTTCATTGCATGGGTGGTACGCAGAATCAGCTTGACGCCCAGCAGCCCTTCCAGAGACTGGAGCCGTCGACTTACCGTCGCCTGCGTGGTATTCATCTGTATCGCCGCCGCGGAGAGCGAACCCGCCTCAACGATACGAATAAATGTACGCATCAGCGCAATACGATCTATACGTTCCTGCTTCTTCATTTTTATTTTTCCTATACGTTTAGCGTATAACCGTTTTACCACCGGGCCATCTACCGCATCTGGCCTATTAGGGGAAAAATAGCGCCATCGTTTTTACAAGGAACATACCATGACACCGACTCCACTCTCCTCCCGCAATGCCGGGTGGGTCATCTTCATCCTCGCCCTGGGCGCCGGCTTCAGCGTTGCTTCAATCTATTATGCGCAACCGCTTCTGCCGCTGATAGGGGCCAATATGCAACTAAGCGTCGAAGGTATGGGTCTGGTGCCGACGTTGACTCAGGCAGGCTACGCGCTGGGGATCCTTTTTCTGCTTCCTCTCGGTGATCGCCATGATCGCAGAACGCTCATTCTGATGAAAAGCGCCGCCCTGGCCGTACTTCTGTTGTTATGTAGTCTCACCGGGCAACTCAGCACTCTGCTGATTGTCAGCCTGCTTATTGGTATGGCGGCAACCATGGCGCAGGATATCGTACCGGCAGCCGCTATCCTGGCGCCGGCGGGCAAACAAGGTAAAATGGTTGGCACAGTCATGACCGGCCTGCTGTTGGGGATCCTGCTCTCCAGAACCGTCAGTGGTCTGGTGGGGGCAATATTCGGCTGGCGAGTCATGTATCAGGCCGCTGCGATCAGTATCGCGCTCATTGGCGTGCTAATGTGGCGCGTCCTGCCGCGTTTTGCGATTCATTCCACCCTGAGCTACCCGCAGTTGATGAAGTCAATGGCACACCTGTGGCAGCGCTATCCTGCGCTGCGCCGTGCCGCACTGGCGCAGGGCTTCCTGTCCGTCGCCTTCAGCGCATTCTGGTCAACACTGGCGGTTATGTTGCTGGCGCGCTATCAGATGGGCAGCGCGGTGGCTGGCGGCTTTGGTATTGCCGGTGCCGCCGGGGCGCTCGCTGCGCCGCTGGCCGGTGGTCTGGCCGATAAATTGGGCGCGGGAAAAGTCACGCAAATGGGCGCGGCGCTGGTGACTGCATCGTTCGCCCTGATGCTCCTGCTGCCTGTCCTGCCTCCGCATGGCCAGTTGATGCTGATTGCCATCTCGGCTGTTGGTTTTGACCTTGGGCTGCAATCCAGCCTGGTGGCCCACCAGAATCTGGTTTATGGCCTGGAGCCTCAGGCCCGTGGTCGCCTTAACGCACTGCTGTTCACCGGCGTATTTATTGGGATGTCGCTGGGTTCAATCCTCGGCAGCAAATTGTATGTGCTGGCAGGCTGGGGCGGCGTGGTTATCCTGGGGATCATCAGCGGCGCGGTTGCGCTTGGTATTCGTTTGCTCGAAAGCGCCAGAGTGCTCTCAGCCCAGCGAGAGGACAAATAAACATTCTCCCGTTCATATAACCAAAAGCCGCTCTGCCATGACGCAGAGCGGCTCCATTTTCAACCCGACACGGCAACTCAGACGGTACGGCGGGCGAACTCTTTAATGCGGAACCCCAGCAACAGCAGCGTCGCAAAATAGGCGATGACGCCAGCCGCCACCACGACCATCAAACGCAACAGGCGAAACGGCATCGTCCCCTGCGACCACTCCGGCATCACGGACATCACCCCCAGCAGTGCCACAGCCATCACAATCACCGCTATCACTAAGCGCAGCAGGAACATAAACCAGCCCGCCTGAGGCGTGAAAATTTTCTGCTTCCGCAGTTGCCAGTAGAGCAGCGCAGCGTTGAGGCAGGCAGCCAGGCCAATTGATAATGACAGGCCCGCGTGCTTCAGCGGGCCAATAAATGCCAGGTTCATCACCTGCGTCATAATCAGGGTAACGATGGCAATTTTCACCGGGGTTTTTATGTCCTGCCGCGAATAGAATCCCGGGGCCAGTACTTTCACTACAATAAGCCCCATCAGTCCGACGGAATACGCCACCAGCGCGCGTTGCGTCATCACTGCATCGAAAGCGGTAAATTTGCCGTACTGGAATAACGCGACCGTCAACGGTTTAGCAAGTATGCCCAACGCCACGGCGCTCGGCAGCGCGAGCAGAAAGCACAGGCGCAATCCCCAGTCCATTAAGCGGCAGTACTCGTCGTGATCGCCGCTGGCGAAACTTTTCGACAGCGAAGGCAACAGAATGGTCCCCAGCGCCACGCCCAGCACACCGGACGGAAACTCCATCAGACGATCGGCGTAATACATCCAGGAAACGGAGCCGGAAACCAGAAATGAAGCAAAAATGGTATTAATGATCAGTGAAATCTGGCTGACGGAAACGCCAAGGATCGCCGGCCCCATTTGTTTCATGACCCGCATCGCGCCCGCATCTTTAAAATTAATTCGCGGCAGTACCAGCATGCCAATTCTTTTCAGATGCGGCAGTTGCCAGGCGAGCTGCAACACGCCGCCAACCGTCACCGCCCACGCCATGGCCAACATCGGCGGATGAAAGTATGGCGCCGCAAACAGGGCAAAACCGATCATACTGACGTTAAGAAGCGTCGGCGCAAAGGCCGGAACCGAAAAACGGTTCCAGGTATTGAGAATCGCGCCCACCAGCGAGGCCAGAGAAATCAGCAGAATATAGGGAAATGTAATACGCAGCAGTTGTGTGGTCAGCGTGAATTTATCGGGCGTATCGGCAAAGCCCGGCGCGGTAATGGCAATCACCCATGGCGCTGCCAGCATACCGGCAACGGTCACCAGCGCCAGTACCAGCGTCAACAGTCCCGACACATAGGCCACGAAAACGCGCGTTGCATCCTCGCCCTGTTTGTTTTTATATTCAGCCAGAATCGGCACAAAGGCCTGAGAAAAAGCGCCCTCAGCAAAAATACGCCGTAAAAGGTTTGGCAGTTTAAACGCGACAAAGAAAGCGTCAGTTGCCATCCCTGCGCCAAAAATACGTGCCACAATCGCATCGCGAGCAAAACCCAGCACGCGCGAAAACATGGTCATCGAACTGACTGCCGCCAGTGATTTTAAAAGATTCATTAACGTATTATTCCACAACCCTGGAGTAAAACGCCCGCAATGGCGGGCGCGGGAAAGTGGCGATAGTCTACCGGGTTCATACTGAATTACTACTGTCAGATGTTACAACGGATTATTCGCTCATCGCTTCGCGCCACAGCTTTTCCACGATGCGCTGAGCCAGAAGCGCCTGTTCTCCGGATGTTTCAGGAACTGTCTGATTTTGCACACATTCAATAAAGTGCCGCGCGCAGCCGGTAAATCCTCGCTGCTCCAGGGTGGTCTGCCAGCCGGGAACAGGACGCTGGATCACACCGCTTCCCCGCTCCTCCTGCCACTCCCGCATATCCCGTACTTCATATAATCCGCCATCGCTCACCGCCTGTACCCACTCCCGCTGGCTTCCGGCGCGACGGTGCATACTGGTGGTGATCTGTAGCGGGCCGGAACTGAAATGATGTTCTGCATACAACATTTCACCTTGCGCCGTGGTTTGTAGCGCCCCGCCGCGCAAACGCGCTTGCCCGCCCGCCAGCCACAGCGCGGTATCGACCACATGCAGATAATCATCCAATAACGTGAAACGCAGATCGTGACCCACGCTATCGCTACGATGTTTATCCATTCGCAGCGACGCCGCATGCGTAAGTTGCGTTTTAAGTTCACGATACAGTGGAGCAAAACGGCGGTTAAAACCGACCATCAGCGTGAGATTGCGGCGGGCCGCCAGTTCAACCAACGCCTCCGCGTCGCTAAGCTTATCCGCCAGCGGTTTATCAACGCAGACATGAACGCCAGCATTAAGCAACCGACTCACCACGTCATAATGTGAAGTCGTCGAACTGTGGACGAATACGGCGTCACATTGCGCCGCCAACAGATCCAAAGAATCGGCATAGGGTATACGCCAGGTTTCACAGATACGCAGCGCTTTCTCTTTCCCCGGGGACCACGCCGCCTGTAGCGTCCAGCCGTCCGCGGGGCCCAGGACCGGCAGCCAGGCCTTTTGCGCGATACCACCTAAACCCACAACGCCGACGCGTAGCTTCGCCGCCATACTTAATCTCCCAAATGAGCGAGCAGTGAATCCAGCCGTGCTTTTAATTCTGCGACTTCCTCCTCCAGCGCTTCAACCCGGGCCTGAAGATCGTCGCCCGGCAGCGAAACGGCGTCAACCGTAGCGATAAATGAATCCATATCGTCGCAGAACAGATGCATATAGCGACTTTCACGTTTTCCCGGCTCACGCGGCAGACGCGCGACATACGGCCCATCTTCCCGCGCCGCCAGGTTATCAAGGACGCTTTCCACTTCCGCCATATCGCTGAATTCATACATTCTTTGCGCGCGACTACGTAGCTCGCCTGGCGTCTGCGCGCCGCGCAGCAGCAAGGTGGTCACAATAGCGACCTCAGCGGCGGTTAATTTCAGGTCGCCAAATTCTGAGTTGCAGAAACGCTGTTCATATTTCGTCACCCGATTGCCAAAACCGCTGACCGTACGCAAATAATGCCGCTTCACTAACGTATCAAGCAGATCCTGGACCGCGCTTTCGCTTAGCGACATCACCGGTTCACGGTTCGTTTTCTGGTTACAGGCGGTCACAACCGCATTGACCGACAGAGGGTACTGTTCCGGCGTAGTGACCTGCTTCTCCAGCAGGCAGCCAATGACGCGCGCTTCATGCGCGGTTAACTGATATTTCATGATGTCTCCTTAGCGACCCGGGGTCCAGTCCTGTGTTGTCAACGCCGTCAGTACGTGATCGCGCCACAGCCCATCGATCAGCAGGTAATCTTTGGCGTATCCCTCTTTTTCAAAGCCCAGACGCGCCAGCAAATCGCCGCTGCGCTGATTATGCGGCATATAGTTTGCCATTATGCGATGAATATGTTGTGTACGCTGCATATAGCGAATTGCCGCGGTCAGCGCTTCAAACATCAGCCCCTGCCCTTGACACTTTTCCGCAATGGAATAGCCCAGATAGCAGGCATGGAACGACCCGCGCACAACATTGGAAAAATTCGCCACGCCGATAATCTCTTTTTCTTCCGGATCGAGAAGCGCAAAATAGAATGCCGAACCCTGTTTATGAAACTCCGATATCATCGATAACCGCGCCTGCCAGCCGGACGGATAACAGTGGCTGTCATCGCGCACGGGCTCCCAGGGTTTTAAGAACCCTTTATTCTCCGCGTAATAATCGGCCAGACGCCAGGCGTCACGATCGTGAACCAGCCGGACCACCAGCCGATCCGTCGTCAAACGCACCTTCGGTACGTTACTGCGATAGCCAAACATTTCCCTCTCCTGTTCCCCTGACGCAATACATACTAACTTCACTATACCTGTCCTGCACGGTGGTGTGAAAACAGCAACATACCATTTTCTGCACCATCTCTGCTTTTCGATGAATAGCGTCTATCGTTCTTGCATTTTGATAAAAAAATATTGTCGCCAGTTTGCTGGGAAAATAGCCATTAACCCCGCAAAATATCAGCGCTTATTCTTATCTTTCCCGGGAGGGGAAATGTCCCGCGTATCGCAGGCAAGGAGCCTGGGTAAATATTTCCTGTTAGTCGATAACATGCTGGTGGTGCTCGGTTTTTTCGTTGTATTCCCACTGATCTCTATTCGCTTCGTCGACCAGATGGGCTGGGCGGCGCTAACGGTCGGAATAGCCCTTGGCTTGCGCCAGCTTGTACAGCAAGGATTTGGTATATTTGGCGGTGCAATTGCCGACCGTTTCGGCGCCAAACCGATGATTGTTACCGGTATGCTGATGCGCGCTGCCGGCTTCGCGGCCATGGCCATCGCCCATGAACCGTGGGTATTGTGGCTATCCTGTGTGCTTTCCGGCCTCGGCGGCACGTTGTTCGATCCGCCTCGCGCCGCGCTGGTGGTCAAACTGGTGCGCCCTCAGCATCGTGGGCGTTTTTTTTCTGTTCTGATGATGCAGGACAGCGCGGGCGCGGTAGTCGGCGCGCTGTTGGGTAGCTGGTTGTTGCAATATGATTTTCGTCTGGTTTGTAGCGCCGGCGCGGCGCTGTTTATCGCCTGTGCGGCATTCAATGCCTGGTATCTCCCGGCCTGGAAACTGTCGACGGTAAAAGCACCGGTTCGCGAAGGGCTGGGGCGCGTGCTGCGCGACAAACGCTTTGTCACTTACGTTCTGACGCTGACGGGTTACTACATGCTGGCGGTGCAGGTGATGTTAATGCTGCCGATCATGGTTAACGACATTGCCGGTTCGCCGTCGGCGGTGAAATGGATGTATGCCATTGAAGCAACCATTTCGCTCACCCTGCTTTACCCCATTGCCCGCTGGAGTGAAAAGCGTTTTCGCCTTGAGCAGCGCCTGATGGCCGGTCTGTTAGTGATGACCCTCGCGATGATGCCGATCGGCTTAACCAGCAACCTGCAGCAGCTGTTTACCCTGATCTGTGTGTTTTATATTGGCTCAATTATTGCGGAACCTGCACGTGAAACGCTGGGCGCTTCGCTGGCGGATGCCAGGGCGCGCGGCAGCTATATGGGTTTTAGTCGTTTAGGACTGGCCTTTGGTGGCGCTTTCGGCTATGCCGGTGGCGGCTGGTTGTTCGACGCCGGTAAAGCGGCATCTCAGCCCGCGCTGCCGTGGCTAATGCTGGGCGTTATCGGACTGGCCACCTTCGTCGCGTTATGGTGGCAATTCAGTTCAAAGCGCTCAACGCCCCGCATGCTGGAGCCGCGTACCTGAGTTGCCGGTCCTTTGTTTCTCCTCCATACTGAATTGAGGATGTTCAGTACCAATGGAGGAGAAACGTGAAGTTATATATCTACGATCACTGCCCGTTCTGCCTTAAAGCCCGCATGATTTTCGGCCTGAAAAACATTCCTGTCGAGCTGATCACGCTCCTGAACGATGATGAATCAACACCCACCCGACTGATCGGGGAAAAAATGGTTCCGATCCTGCAAAAAGACGATAGCCGTTACATGCCTGAAAGTATGGATATCGTGCACTATGTCGATAAACTGGACGGCAAACCGCTACTTACCGGCTCGCGTAACCCGGCCATCGACACCTGGCTGCGAAAGGTCAACGGTTATGTTAACCGCCTGCTGCTCCCGCGCTTTGCAAAATCGGCGTTCGATGAGTTCTCAACGCCAGAAGCGCGTGCCTGGTTTGTGAATAATAAAGAAGCGGCAATCGGCAGTTTCACCGACCATCTTGCGCATTCACCCGGTCTGGTAAAGAACATCAGCGACGATCTGCGCGCGCTGGATAAACGAATAGTCCAGCCAAATGCCGTCAACGGTGATCTGTCCGAAGATGATATTCATCTCTTCCCGCTACTGCGGAACCTGACGCTGGTCGCCGGCGTAAACTGGCCAAGCCGCGTGGCCGCCTATCGTGATAATATGGCCAAACAGACGCAGATAAATCTGCTGTCATCCATGGCCATCTAAAAAGAAGGCAGCGAAAGGTCTGGCCGTTCGCTGCCATTCAGGCGCGTTTTCAGTATTTTCCGCTAGCACTTCCTGCGCTGGCCGACCATGCTGCTTTATGTCAGGATGAACCCATGGCATGACATTAAGGAACCCAATGAAAAAGATGTTTATCGTGGCCGCGCTTATGGTTATCGGCCTGCTGAGCGGCTGTAACCAGCTTACGCAGTATTCCGTGAGCGAGCAGGAGATCAACCAGGCGCTGCAGAAACGTAACCATTTCGCCAAAGACATTGGCCTGCCGGGCGTAGCGGATGCCCATATTGAACTGCAAAACCTTACCAGCGCCATTGGCCGGGAAGAACCCAACAAGGTGACGCTAAGCGGAGAAGCCAATTTAGATCTCAATTCATTATTCGGCAATCAGAAAGCAACCATCGACCTGAAGCTCAAGGCACTGCCGGTATTTAATCAAGAGAAAGGGGCCATTTTCCTGCAGGAGATGGAGGTCGTTGATGCAAAAGTTCAGCCTGAGAAGCTCCAGTCCGTTGTGCAAACGCTGATCCCTTATCTCAATCAGTCCCTGCGCAGCTATTTTAATCAACAGCCTGCCTACGTACTGCGCGAAGATGCCAGCACCGGTGAAGCGCTGGCTAAGAAATATGCTAAAGGTATAGAGGTGAAGCCAGGGGAAATCATTATCCCGTTCACCGATTAGTTCTCCGGGCGCTGACGCGCCCGTTTTTTTGCGGAAATGGGTGCAAAGGAAAACGTTTACGCTTATCCTTAGTGCCCGGCAAAAACAGCCCTGATGACTGAACCTACTAGCCGGAGCCTTCCATGACAGCACAATCCCAGGTATTGAAAATCCGCCGCCCTGACGACTGGCATATCCATCTGCGAGATGACGATATGTTACAAACCGTCGTGCCATATACCAGTGAATTCTATGGCCGGGCGATCGTGATGCCGAATCTGGTGCCGCCTGTCACCACCGTAGACGCCGCCATCGCCTATCGCCAGCGTATTCTTGCTGCCGTCCCTGCGGGCCACGATTTTACGCCGCTGATGACCTGCTATCTGACCGATACGCTCGAACCGGCGGAGCTGGAGCGCGGATTCAACGAAGGCGTATTCACTGCCGCCAAACTCTATCCCGCCAATGCCACCACCAACTCCAGCCATGGCGTCACCAGTACCGATGCGATTATGCCGGTGCTGGAGCGCATGGAAAAACTGGGGATGCCGCTGCTGGTTCACGGGGAAGTTACCCATCCTGATATCGACATTTTCGACCGGGAGGCGCGTTTCATTGACACGGTCATGGAGCCGCTGCGCCAGCGTCTGCCAGGCCTGAAGGTTGTCTTCGAGCATATCACCACCAAAGATGCCGCTGAATATGTACGCGACGGCAATGAACTGCTGGCGGCCACCATCACCCCGCAGCACCTGATGTTTAACCGTAACCATATGCTGGTTGGCGGGGTGCGCCCTCATCTCTACTGCCTGCCGATTCTGAAACGCAACATCCACCAGCAAGCTTTGCGTGAACTGGTTGCCAGCGGTTTCAACCGCACTTTCCTCGGAACGGACTCCGCGCCGCACGCCCGCCATCGTAAAGAAGCCAGTTGCGGATGCGCCGGCTGTTTCAACGCGCCAACCGCGCTGGGTAGTTACGCGACGGTGTTTGAAGAGATGAACGCCCTGCAGCACTTTGAAGCCTTTTGTTCGCTCAATGGCCCGCGTTTTTACGGACTGCCGGTCAATGAAGGCTACGTTGAGCTGGTGCGCGAGGAAAGCAAGGTGGCGGAAACAATTCCCCTGCCAGGCGATGCGCTGGTTCCGTTCCTCGCCGGTGAAACCGTGCGCTGGACAATGAAAAAATAAAAATCTCGCTCCCTGTTGTAAACGCGCAATAATAACTGTATAAATAAACAGTACATTACGCAGGGGGCAATTATGCGCATTGAAGTGTCCATCGCCAAATCAACAGCTCTACCCAATGGTGCCTTAGAAGCGCTGAACAATGAACTCTCCCGCCGTATCGAACAGCAGTTCCCCGCAATATCCAGTGAGGTGAGCGTACGCTATGCGGCTAATAATAATCTGTCGGTTATCGGCGGCCTGAAAGAAGATAAAGACCGGATTAGTGAAATCCTGCAAGAAACCTGGGAAAGCGCCGATGACTGGTTTGTCCACGACTAGTCAATTAACTTTGCTCCCTCATTGTGCTGTTTTTTTGCCGGGTCGCCCCGGCTTTTTTATTTTTCAGACTCATACATCCTCCTGATACTTCTGTTTAGTGTCTTCAAAAATAACAAAGAACCGATACTTTTTTGCGCAAAAAATCAACAAATGATAGCGTATGTACCTTCTGTTCCATTTAATTTCTCGAGTTTATTCTTGACTACTGATATAATTAACTTGCTTCAGAAAACGCGCATTAAACCTCGATAACTGTTGTCTTTTAACATATGAATAAGGGGTTATGATGGAAAAGAATAATGAAGTCATCCAGACCCATCCCCTCGTCGGATGGGACATCAGCACCGTAGACAGTTACGATGCGCTGATGTTGCGCTTACACTACCAAAACCCCACTCAAGAAAGCAGTAAAGACGCAGAAATTGGCCAGACGCTATGGCTAACGACGGACGTCGCACGTCAGTTTATTTCTATTCTGCAAGCCGGTATTGCGAAGATTGAATCTGGCGAATACCAGGAAAATGAGTATCGCAGACATTAGTATTACCGCCATGATGTCTAAATATTCACTAAACAGGCACCCCAGGGTGCCTGAATTATTTTCGGGCTTGTATAACAACAGGTTGTTAATTACCCTGCTTATAAAGCAATAACCCGGAACGCACCATGCAATACGATCTTATCATCCTCGGTAGCGGCTCAGTCGGCGCCGCAGCTGGTTATTATGCACGGCAGGCAGGGCTCAACGTCCTGATGATCGATGCGCATCAGCCTCCACATCGGGAAGGCAGCCATCATGGCAGTACGCGTCTCATTCGTCATGCCTACGGCGAAGGCGAGAAATATGTCCCTCTGCTATTACGCGCGCAAAAGCTGTGGGATGAATTTGCCGCAGCCAGCGGCGAAACCGTTTTTGAACCAACCGGTGTCATAAACCTGGGGCCTGCCGGTTCTGAATTCCTGCGTAACGTCGCCAGCAGTGCAGCCCAGTTCCAGCTAGATGTCGAGGAAATGGACGCACGAGCGGTTATGGCTCGCTGGCCGGAAATTCGTGTGCCAGATGATTATCGGGCGATATTTGAACCCGCCTCCGGCGTACTGCGCAGCGAACTGGCCGTTGAAACCTGGATTCGTCTCGCCCGCGAAGCGGGAGCCGCACAGCTGTTTAATTGCCCGGTCTCGGCCATTCACCCGCAATCGCATGGCGTGACGGTCGAGACGATAGAGGGTGAGTACAGCGGTAAAAAATTGCTGGTCAGCGCCGGAACCTGGGTCACACGCCTTCTGCCTGAGCTCCCTGTTCAGCCCGTACGTAAAGTTTTCGCCTGGTTCCAGGCGGATGGACGTTACAGCAGCAAAAATAACTTCCCGGCATTTACCGGCGAGTTAGCCAACGGCGATCAGTTTTACGGTTTTCCGGCGGAAGATAACGAACTGAAAATCGGAAAGCACAACGGCGGGCAGCGCATTTCCGCCCCGGAAGAGCGTACAGCGTTTGGCAGCGTGGCGACGGATGGCTCGGAGTCTTTCAACTTCTTGCGTAACGTGTTGCCCGGTATTGGCGGCTGCCTGCATGGCGCATCCTGTACCTACGATAACACCCTAGATGAAGACTTTATTATTGATACTCTTCCCGGTCAGCCCAATACGCTGTTGATTACGGGCCTCAGCGGGCACGGTTTTAAGTTCGCCCCGGTGCTAGGGGAACTGGCTACCCGGTTCGCGCTTGGAGCGCCCTTTGAGTTTGATCTGACGCCCTTTTCACTGGCGCGATTTACGTTATAAGCGCCCGATTTACTGGTGAGCAAAAAACAACGGCCTCAATTGAGGCCGTTATGTGCAGAGAGAGATTATGCGTCGCCTTTTTGAACTGCTGGTCAACAACATCCGCGAACATTTTATGATTTATCTCGCGCTATGGCTGCTGCTGGCGATTATCGATCTCATCTGGTTATGGTTTTTCTGAAAATTCAGGGTCCGGGATCCCTAACTTAGTATTCAGACGACCGCGAGATTTATTGAAGATCTTATTGCCATTCTCACGTCCGGCGCGCAGTTTTCTCTGCTCCTCTTCCGGCAGCTTATGCTCTTCCATGCAGGCTTCGCTGCAGCAGCCGGAAAATTTCTCCGCGCAGGACGGGCACTGGATAAACAGCAGGTGGCAGCCATCGTTCAAACAGTTAGTATGACTATCGCAAGGTGCGCCGCACTGATGGCAATGCGCAATAACATCCTCAGTAATACGTTCGCCCATACGCTCATCAAAGACAAAGTTCTTACCGACAAAGCGTACTGGCAGCCCCTGCTCCCGCGCCCGTCGCGCATACTCAATGATCCCGCCTTCAATATGCCAGACCTTACTGAATCCATTATGCTTCATCCAGGCGCTCGCTTTTTCACAACGAATACCGCCGGTGCAGTACATAACGATTTTCTTATCTTTATGTTCCTGCATCATCTCAACGGCCTTCGGCAACTGATCGCGGAAAGTATCCGCCGGGATCTCCAGTGCCTTCTCGAAGTGCCCGACCTCATATTCGTAATGGTTACGCATATCGATGAAAACGGCATCCGGATCATCCAGCATCGCGTTAACTTCCGCCGCCTTCAGATACTCCCCCACGTCTGATGCATCGAACGTCGGATCATCAATACCGTCCGCAACGATACGATCGCGAACTTTGAGGCGCAGAACCCAAAAGGATTTGCCATCATCGTCCAGCGCGATATTCAAGCGCAAACCATTCAGGGCGGGATCAAACGCGTACAAAAATTCACGTAACGCATTGACCCGGCTTTGCGGCACGCTGATTTGTGCGTTGATGCCTTCATGAGCCAGATAAATACGGCCAAAAACATTCAGTTTAGTCAGCGCAAGCCACAGCGCATCGCGCGTCGCTTGAGGATCGGTAATCGTGAAATACTTATAAAACGAGATCGTCGTGCGCGGCTCGGTCTCAGCCAACATTTGCGCTTTTAACGTCTCATTTGCAATGCGGTTATGTAACACTGGCATGGTGTACCTGTTCAACATAGTCAATGAGTAAAATAAACGGCGGGCATCATATAGCAAACACGATTAATTTACATCCCTACATTTTGAGCTACATTTCTCTCACTCACAGGTGCCCACATTAACATTAAATGCCATTGGGCGGCGGTATTTTGGCTGGAGCATAAAAAAATGCGATAATAGAACGCGTTGCTTAATTAAACAGGTATAAGATGACCCAATTACCTAAATTTTCCGCAGCGTTGCTGCATCCACGCTATTGGTTGCTTTGGTCAGGTATTGGCCTGCTCTGGTTAGTTGTACAACTCCCCTATCCGCTAATTTATCGTCTGGGAACCGGACTGGGCCATCTGGCCCGGCATTTGATGAAGCGGCGGGCCAAAATTGCTTATCGTAATCTGCAACTCTGCTTTCCGGATAAAAGTGAGCGGGAATGTCACCAGATGGTGGTGGCTAACTTTGAATCTGTCGGCATGGGACTCATGGAAACCGGCATGGCCTGGTTCTGGCCGACAAAGCGTATTGCGCGCTGGACTGATTCCATTGGCGTTGAGCATATCAGGCAAGTGCAGGCGCAAAAGCGCGGTATTTTGCTGATTGGCATCCATTTTCTGACCCTGGAGATGGGCGCGCGCATGTTTGGTATTAATGCCCCTGGTATTGGCGTCTACCGCCCAAATGACAACCCGGTCATCGACTGGTTGCAGACATGGGGGCGTTTGCGTTCGAATAAAGACATGATCGATCGCAAAGATCTGAAAGGTATGATTCGTGCCCTGAAAAAAGGGGAAGTTATCTGGTACGCCCCCGACCACGATTATGGCCCGGCATCCAGCGTGTTTGTGCCATTTTTCGCTGTCGACCAGGCCGCCACCACTTCGGGTACCTGGATGCTGGCCAGAATGTCAAAAGCCTGCATTGTTCCCTTTGTTCCTCGCCGCAAACCGGGTGGCAAAGGGTATGAATTAATCATCCTGCCAGCGGAATGCGACCCACCGCTGGATGATGGGGAAACCACCGCCTCCTGGATGAACAAGGTTGTCGAGCAGTGCATTCTGATGGCGCCTGAGCAATATATGTGGATGCACCGTCGCTTTAAAACGCGTCCCCAGGGCGTCCCGTCCCGCTATTGATTCCCGCATCCTGCCCAGCAACGCGGTTATCCCGCATCTGAATACGGATGTGGGATAACTCTGCCATCTGTCAGCCTTTTTTAAGCTTTAAAAGCTGTCCTCCATTGCGGCAACCCTTTCCCGGGCGCATAATTAGCATGCTCATATTTTCAATTGTTTGACCTGCGCTGCAGGCCAGTGGGAACCTATGCCGGCTGCTGATACTTCGATTAACTGGAAGCGTAACCTTACCGTCACCTGGCTTGGCTGTTTTTTAACCGGCGCCGCCTTCAGCCTGGTAATGCCATTTCTCCCTCTGTATGTTGAACAACTCGGCGTAACCGGCTACAGCGCGCTTAATATGTGGTCAGGTCTGGTTTTCAGCATTACCTTTTTATTTTCTGCTATCGCTTCGCCATTCTGGGGTGGGCTGGCTGACCGTAAAGGCCGCAAAATTATGCTGCTGCGCTCGGCCCTCGGCATGGGGATCGTCATGTTGCTGATGGGACTGGCGCAAACAATCTGGCAATTTCTGATCCTGCGCGCACTGTTAGGTCTGCTTGGCGGATTCATTCCTAACGCCAATGCCCTGATTGCCACCCAGGTTCCCCGACAAAAGAGCGGGTGGGCGCTGGGAACGCTATCGACAGGCGGCGTCAGCGGTGCGCTGCTTGGGCCGTTGGTGGGGGGGATTCTGGCCGATAACTGGGGATTGCGTACCGTCTTCTTTATCACTGCGACTGTGTTGTTTATTTGTTTCTTATTTACCTGGTTTCTTATCCGCGAGCAGTTTGTGCCGGTTAATAAAAAAGAGATGCTCAACGCGAAGGCGGTTGTCTCTTCGCTGAAAAATCCGAAGCTGGTGCTGAGTCTGTTTGTCACATCGCTGATTATTCAGGTCGCCACAGGTTCAATTGCCCCGATTCTGACGCTATACGTGCGCGATCTTGCGGGTAATGTCAGTAATATTGCGTTTATTAGCGGTATGATTGCGTCAGTACCCGGCGTTGCGGCCCTGCTCAGCGCACCGCGTCTGGGGAAACTGGGCGACCGCATCGGGCCGGAAAAAATCCTGATTGCCGCGATGGTGATCTCCGTTGTCCTCCTTATACCGATGTCGTTCGTGCAGACGCCACTGCAACTGGGGATCCTGCGTTTTCTGTTAGGCGCGGCCGACGGGGCGTTATTACCCGCGGTGCAAACATTACTGGTATATAACTCCACCAACCAGATATCCGGTAGAATTTTCAGCTACAATCAGTCATTTCGCGATATTGGCAACGTCACCGGACCGCTGATTGGCGCATCGGTTTCCGCTAACTATGGCTTCCGTGCCGTCTTTTTAGTCACCGCCTTTGTGGTGCTGTTTAACGCGATCTATTCAACCCTCACTCTTCGCCGCCCTCGCCGCAATCGCGCCTCTGATAATCCGGGTTCCGGCCAGCATTCCGTAAATTAATATTGCGAGCCCATTCCTCTCTTGACGCCTGACCCGACGCCTTCTATAGATTGAATCGTGTTCATTTCTATTCTTCTTAGGGGGTTAGCCATGTCAAAGGAGTTAATGTTCTATGCCACGCTTGAAGAAGCTATTGATGCAGCCCGCGAAGAGTTTCTTGCTAATCATTCAGATAGCGATGAAGAGAATGCCAGCGTCGAACAATTAAATATTCAGAAATACGTACTCCAGGATGGCGATATCGCCTGGCAGGCTGAGTTTCTTGCCGATGAAGATGAGGACGGAGAATGTCAACCTATACTCATCGGCCAGGCGGCACAAAGCGTCTTTGACGGCGATTATGACGAAATTGAGCTACGCCAGGAGTGGCTTGAAGACAATACGCTGCACGAGTGGGATGAAGGCGAGTTTCAGTTGGAACCCTCTCTGGATAGCGAAGAGGGTCAGACCGCAGCCGATGAGTGGGATGACCGCTAGCGTATTAGTTGTAAGGACCGTGGCTGGCATCAAGCGGCAGCAGTAACGTATCAAACACCAGCGAAAAGGGCAGATCGAGAATGGTGATATAACGCCATGAAGAATCCCGGACGTCCCACTGAACGCCTGGATAATACTGATTTCCATGCCCCTGTCCGGGCACGGTACGACTGATAATACTACCGCAGCCGCTAAGCAGCAGCGTCATAGCGATAGCCAGTAAAACTCTCATCAAAAACCTCGACTCTCTGGTAAAAAAATACCGGCACAATTGCCGGTATTTTCCTTAACGTACGGCTTTCATCGTTTTAACGCGAGGGGATTCAGCGTCAACTGTTGATACGCCGTCACCCACGAAGAATATTTTTCCGGCGCGGCCCATACACGATAATGCATACGCGACATCGTGACCGGATCGCTCAGCAACACCAGGCGGCGGTCACGATTAAGCTTATCCGGCATCTCATTCAGCGCCTGTTCAACATGGCGTTCGCGCGCAGTATCGAGAATATGACCGTGACGATGACGCGCCGTCGCCATCGCGGTTGCCAGTGCGTTAAACGACGGGTTAAATACCGCGTGCATAAAACCATCGTCCAGGGAACGCTGACGGTTCAGCGTCAGGAAGGTATCGGTATCTTTTAACACCTGCGGCGGAGAATACTCTTCCGGGATCAGGAACAGCTTGCATCTCTTGGTACGCAGACCGATTGTCGCACGGCTGGAAATCGCCGACACAAACGGAGACAAGATAAGCGAAAACACGATTGGCGCCAGCCAGAACAGAAAACGCAGATCCAGCCACGCCATGCCAATCGCCCAGACCAGGCCCAGCAGCAGTTGTGAACCGTGACGCATAAACGCTTCGCTCCACGGGGTGGAGTCATCATCACGCTGCGGCGAGTTCCACACGACTTCCCAGCCGAGAAACGCACTGACCACAAACACAGTGTGAAACAACATTCGCACTGGCGCCAGCAGCACGGAAAAAAGCACTTCCAGCAGCAGAGAAAGCGTGACGCGGATAAAGCCGCCGTACGCTTTTGGCCCTTTACACCAGATCAGAATAACGCTCAGTAACTTCGGCAGGAACAGCAGCACCATAGTCGAGGCAAACAGCGCAATTGCCAGCTCCGGGCGCCACTGCGGCCAGACCGGGAACAACTGCCGCGGCTGCAGGAAATACTGTGGCTCAGTCAGGGCATGTACAACCTGCAAAGCGGTAGACAGCGCAAGGAACATAAACCATAGCGGCGCCGAGAGGTAAGACATGACACCGGTCAGGAACACCGCACGGTGAACCGGATGCATTCCCTTCACCAAAAACAGACGGAAGTTCATCAGGTTACCCTGGCACCAGCGGCGATCGCGCTTCAGTTCGTCCAGCAGGTTCGGCGGTAACTCTTCATACGAACCGGGAAGATCGTAGGCAATCCACACCCCCCATCCGGCGCGACGCATCAACGCCGCCTCCACAAAATCGTGCGACAGAATGGAACCGGCAAAGTTACCCTCTCCCGGTAACGGTGCCAGCGCACAGTGCTCAATAAACGGCTTTACGCGGATAATCGCGTTATGACCCCAGTAGTGCGACTCGCCTAATTGCCAAAAGTGCAGGCCCGCGGTAAACAGCGGACCATACACACGCGTGGCAAACTGCTGACAACGAGCATAGAGCGTATCCATACCGGAAGCGCGCGGCGACGACTGGATAATCCCGGCATTCGGGTTCGCTTCCATGAGCCGAACCAGTCCGCTCAGGCACTCGCCGCTCATCACCGAGTCAGCGTCCAGCACCACCATGTAACTGTACTGGCTGCCCCACCGGCGACAGAAATCATCAATGTTGCCGCTTTTGCGTTTTACGCGCCGACGGCGGCGACGGTAGAAAATCTGCCCTTCACCCTGCACTTCAGCGATCAGTTCCATCCACGCTTTTTGCTCCGCCACGCAGATATCCGGGTTGTAGCTATCGCTAAGGATATAGACATCAAAGTGCCTGGCGTTACCGCTGGCTTTTACTGACTCCCAGGTCGCCCGCAGCCCGGCGAAAACGCGGTCCACGTCTTCATTACAAATCGGCATGATGAGCGCAGTACGATGTTCCGGATTCAGCGGCTCGTCTCCGATGGTCGACGCAGAAATGCTGTATTTATCGCGCCCGATCAGCAGTTGCAGGAACCCCATTAATGCCGTCCAGAACCCCGCGGAAACCCAGCAGAAAAGCACCGCAAACAGAACCAGAATCCCTGACTGCAACACATAGGGCAGCAGTTGCATAAAGGACACCCAAAGGTTCTGCCCAACCATGTCCATCGGATTAATCAGCGCCCAACCTTGATACGGTAAGATAGTTTTCATGTACCAGGTCGCCACGATGGTCTGCGACAAGGTCAACAACAGCAATATATAGCGGCGGATAGTACCCACAGTTCGCCACTTCTGTTCGCTCTCCAGCTCTTCTTTACTCAGGCGAGTGAGGTAACGGGGCGTGACATCACGACCACGCAGACGATCCCAGAACCGCCCGATGGGATTGGTTCGCCACGGGTCCGGAAACATAGAGGAACGCTTTATTTCTGGCATGGCATTCAGTTGGGTGCGACCTTCATCATCTTTAATCAACTGCTCACCAGACAGCGAATGCGGCCAGCTATGCGCCAGTCGCGACTTTACCGAGCCCAGCGGTGAATCGTCTTCGCGATGATAAACATGATGCTCCGCGTCCAGCGCTTCATGGACGGCCTGTAGACTCGCGTCGGGTAATGCGGTTTTCTCCGCCTCCGACAGCGGCAATGCGTCGATGTACTTCGTTATCTTATTCATTGGCAGGCAGCTGATAGCTCCAGGTTTCACTCAACGTCGTCTGGTCGGCATTGACCAGCGCAGCGCGCATGTCCGTCGTTTTCTTCGGATCTTTCACTTTTACGCGCAGGATCAGGCGCCAGCCTTTCGTCACTGGATTATAGCGCACGCTGTTTTCAACGATTTCGCCGTTATCACCAATGCTGGCCTGCGCGGTTACCGGCGTATCCGCAGGCATCTTTTTCATGTCATCGCCGATAAAATCAACAATAAAAGCGATAGTGCCATCAGGCTGGCGGATCAGATTTGATTGCTTGACATCACCAGTGGAACGACGAGTCTGCATAACGTACGCGTTATCCGGCGCATGCAATTTATCTTCGTCACGGGTGAAAGTGATAGTGTATCTGAAGTTCATCTCTTTACCGGGTTCCGGCAGTTGATCCGGCGTCCAGTAGGTAACGATATTATCGTTGGTTTCATCGTTGGTCGGGATCTCAACCAGTTCGATTTTCCCTTTCCCCCAATCGCCTTTTGGCGTAATCCACGCGCTTGGGCGCAAATCGTAACGATCGTCAAGGTCTTCAAAACGCGAGAACTGACGGCCTCGCTGCAGCAAGCCAAATCCCTGTGGATTCTCCATTGCATAACTGCTGACAGCGAGATGTTTTGGATTATTCAGAGGACGCCAGATCCACTCACCATTACCGGCCAGGATAGAAAGCCCGTTGGAATCGTGCAGCGCCGGACGGTAGTTAATGGTGGGAGATGGCTGATGCGGCCCAAACAGGAACATACTGGTTAACGGAGCGATCCCCAGTTTCCCCACTTTATCGCGCAGATAAATTTTCGATTGTACGTCCACGACAGTATCGCGACCCGGCATGATGATAAAGCGATAAGCGCCTGTGGCACGCGGGGAATCCAGTAACGCATAGATAGTCAGACGCTTATCCGTGGCTTTTGGACGCTCAATCCAGAACTCACGAAAACGCGGGAATTCTTCGCCGGAAGGCAGCGCAGTGTCAATGGCGAGCCCACGGGCAGAAAGCCCATACACCTGGCCCTGGCCCAGCACGCGAAAGTAGCTGGCGCCGAGCATACTGACTATTTCATCGTTCTTATCTTTGCTGTTGATCGGATACAGGACCTTAAAGCCCGCGAACCCCAGATCTTTAACCGTATCTTTATCGTGCTGGACATTGCCAAAATTGAAATAGTCCGGGCTATATTTAATTTTGTGCACGCTGGTTGCAGTGACTTCATTAATGGTCACCGGTGTGTCGAAATACATCCCCTGATGATAAAACTCAAGTTTGAAGGGGGTTTTCAGATTGTTCCAATAGGCTTTATCGTGATTAAACTGAATTTGCTGATAGTCAGCGTACTTCATATCGCGGAAGACAGAGGGCAGGTTACTTTTTGGCGCTTCGTAGCCTTTACCAGCTAGCGTTTGAGCTTCTTTTGCGACATCATCAATGCTGAATGCCCATGCAGATGAAGTACACAGGGACAACATGACAGCTGCACTTAACCAACGCATTTTCATCATCTGTGGTTTATGTTTCATATAAGTAAGCACTTCCCCCTTTGTGTGCTTAAATCGATCCGATCTATTTTAATGGAAACTCGGGCAATCCGACAACATAATCCCTGTATTGTTCAGCTTAGCGGTACAGGGAACAAACAGTTCACTCTCTCAGTCGCACTTTACGTACTTATCCTGGAGACAGATACCCGGGGTTCATGTAGGGTTACAGTGAATTTAAAGCTTATCGCATTGAGTGGTAAGACGAATTGTCTGAGAATGCCGTGAAATCGTATGAATAATACTCCAGTACAGCGTGAATATTTCCTCGACAGCATCCGCGCCTGGTTAATGCTGTTAGGTATCCCTTTTCACATCTCGCTCATCTATTCCAGCCACAGCTGGCATGTTAATAGCGTCGAGCCCTCATGGTGGTTGACATTGTTTAATGACTTCATCCACGCCTTTCGCATGCAGGTGTTCTTCGTGATTTCCGGCTATTTTTCCTACATGCTCTTTCTGCGCTATCCGCTTAAGAAATGGTGGAAGGTACGCATTGAACGGGTGGGAATTCCCATGTTAACCGCCATTCCGCTACTCACCCTTCCGCAGTTCATTATGCTGCAGTATGTCAATGGAAAAACGGAGAACTGGCATGCGCTCTCGGGTTATGAAAAATTCAACACACTGGCCTGGGAACTCATCTCACACCTGTGGTTTTTATTAGTTCTGATGGTACTGACGACATTAGGCGTTGTGCTGTTTAAGTGGCTGGCACAGCGGCGTTCTGCCGCAGCATCCACTTTCGGTGACGCTGTCACATTAAGGCAGCTATCGGTCATTTTCCTGGTTCTCGGCGTGCTATATGCCATCATTCGCCGCACGCTATTCATTTTATATCCGCCGATTCTCAGCAACGGTCTGTTCAACTTTATCGTCATGCAGACGCTGTTTTATCTGCCGTTCTTTATACTCGGCGCCCAGACATTTATTAACGCACGCCTGAAAACGATGTTGACCACTCCGTCACCTGGGTGTTTTACCGCGGCGCTGTTGGGTTTTATCGCTTACCGCCTCAATCAACAGTATGGCTCCGGCGATGGCTGGATGTATGAAATAGAATATATTATTACCATGGTGCTGGGTCTGTGGATGGTCAATGTCGTCTTTTCGCTTGGACACCGTTTACTCAATTTTCAGTCAGCACGCGTGACCTATTTCGTCAATGCATCGCTGTTTATCTATCTGGTTCACCACCCGTTAACTCTGCTCTACGGAGCCTGGATAGCGCCGGTAATTAAATCAAATATCCTGGGATTTATGACCGGGCTGGTTTTTGTTGTTGGAATTGCTCTGATTCTGTATGAAATCCATCTGCGGATACCGCTGTTGCGCTTTCTTTTTTCCGGGAAATACCCACAAAAAGCGGCTAAACCGCAGACGTCGACCTGCTAACGCCAACAGCAAGACAGACTGTATTTCATGTAAACCAGCCTACTTTTTCGCGAACAGCAGACGAAAGACATCACGATACAGACCTTCCATTGCCGTTTTATCCACTATCGATGTGACCAGTTCACGTCGATAGGCGGCACCTTCCGTTAATATGGCGATAAATTCGCAGGCGGCATTAATGTGTTCATCGCTCATATCAGGATGGTAGTGCCGGGTAAGCCGCCCCCCTTCTTCTTTCAAACGGCGATCGGCCTGCAGCATAATGTCTCGCAGGCGCGGGTTCCTGGACGCTTCCGCGTTAATTTCCATCAACAGATAATTATCATTTTTAGTATGCTCATTCACGGGGATCGCCCCCGCTAAAATCGCTGCCATCCGGGATAAATCGTGATTCCCGGCAATCATTTCGCCGACTCTGGCATTAACGATTTCCGTGACAATCGCTTCAACAATTTCTTCTTTACTGGCAAAGATGCGGTACAACTGCCCTACGCTCAGGCCAGCCTGGCGTGCAATATCCGCAACCGAAGCTCCGTGCAGCCCCTTTTCCGCGAAGCATTTTTGCGCCGCATTAACAATTTCTCCTCGGCGAATCTGTTGTTTTTGCAATACTTTCCCTACAGCCACCGATTACTCTCCCGCGGTGATAATTTCCGGCTAAAAACGCATAGTTTACTTCAACAACCGCGCGATACGCGACTACACCTGAAGCAATTGTCTGTAGATGCCGGCGGTTTCGGGATCAAAGCAAACAAAACAGACACGTTCCAGCGGCGTATAGCGGGTAAGAAACGCCGTCACCGTCCGTACCGCTATCTCTGCCGCCGCACGTTTAGGGTAGCCATAAACGCCGGTGCTAATCGCCGGAAATGCAATGGATCGGTAGTTATTTGCCGAGGCCAGCAGCAAACTATTTTTATAAACATCAGCCAGTAGCTCCGCTTCCTGCTGGCTACCACCATGCCAGACAGGCCCTACGGCGTGAATAACCGCGCTGGCGGGTAAATTTCCCGCGAGGGTAATCACCGCATGGCCTGGCGGACACTCCCCCTGCTGTTGCCGCACCACTTTACAGGCGGCCAACAGTTCCGGCCCTGCGGCACGATGGATCGCGCCGTCAACACCGCCGCCGCCAAGCAGCGAGGGGTTTGCCGCATTCACGATAACATCGACGGCAAGTTTTGTAATATCGCCGAGAATAACCTCAGGTTGAACAGCCATTTATCCTCCTGCCGACATACGTCTTAAGATTGATATTCGTGGATAATATGACACGACAGCCCTCATGACGAAAGGCGAAGAAGATGTTGACGATAATCAGCCATCAGAACAGGCATCGCGCTATGGTGATAATAAAACCGATGAGTGGCTTAACTGAGCAGCAGTAACCTGAACGGGCTGGGTACTAAGGTAATGAAAGCGGCCTATGTGAGATCAGTTGCTTTCATTAGCAAGCGGCTTATTTTTCTCCGCGCGCGCCGCCAGCCACAGCCCACTATTTTTCATGGCGTAACCAAATACCAGGCCCAGCGCCAGGGAAGGCACAACTACATGCCAGTCGCCATTACCCGCAAACGTTGAACAGGCGCCAATAAAGGTCCCGGGAACAAAAGATAACCACAGCCTGCGTGCCTGCATACACATCAGGAACGCCACGATCCCCGTCATGATATAACTCAGGATTTCAAATTGCGGTGCCAGCGCGCTACCATACATGATAACCAGCGCCCACACCACGCCGCTCATTACCGTGCATGTCGAGATCAGCAGCCCCTTCAGCCCGCCCTGTGGGCAAGCAAAGTAAGCCGTACAGCCGAGGAAACCCGCCCAGCTTAGCAGGCCAAGCGCGACCGCCACCCATCCCCAAATACCAGAAAGAATGCCGGTCGTTAATGCGATTGCGAAGAGTATATTCATGGCGCGTATCATAGCAGATACGCGCCCCATAAATGAGATACAAAGCACATTATGCGGAATAGCGAACATTTCGTTGCATATAAATTGTGATTCTAGTCACACTTAATCGTTATGCTGTTCCTGCAGTTCATCCCACATTGCGGAGAGGGCTTCACGGGTCAACGGGGCCATTGTCCGCCAGAACGGTGTAACCGCATGCGCTTCAACTTTGCCGAGGAATGAGCCGCACCACGGCAGAATATATTCAGCAAAGAGGGTTTCCAGAACCTCGTCTTCATCCTCTGTCGCGTGATCTTCCAGCCACGAGGCCGCTAACAGTAGCGATCCTAAATGATCCGCCATCCCCTCACCTGTCGGGATGCCATGAGCGGTAAAAAATCCCCGAACTTCCGCTTCCGTTGCGCCATCTACCCATGCGCTACGATAGGGCGCAACGCTGCACTCTTTACCAACAAACAACGCATTGTATTCCGTGGCCAGAGACGGCATATCGCAGCTCTTTTGCAGCCGTTCCAGCAGTTCATCCTGCTCCAGCGGCCAGCTCGCCGCCAGCTTCCCTTCGCGAATAAGGGTAAACAGCGGGACCAGCAGCGGATCCTGCGGCTGACGATAATATAACGAACCCAGCACGCGGCAGAGGATGGAAAACTCATTCATTTATTTATTCCAGTTTTTAAAATTACAGTTCAGCAAACTCAGGAATCGGTGGCATTCCACGTGATTCAAGAAAATTAAGCAGGCGACGCGGCGTCACGTTAAGAATTCTGTCTTCAGGAAAATCGACGGCATCGAGGATTTTACGACATTCGGCAAATTCACCAAGCGTGAACGCCGTGTGAGAATCCGAACCCAGCGCAACCCATCCTCCGGCATCGCGCACGGCCGCAGCCACGGCGCGACAATTATCCTCACTGCCAATGCGCGAGGAAACAAAAGATGAATTATTGATTTCCAGTGCAACATTATACTTCGCCGCAGCGGCGGCAATAGCCGGGATATCAACCGGAAACTTTGGGTTGCCGGGATGGCTGATAATATGAACCGCACCGCTCGCCATAGCCGCAATCATCGCCTCGGTATGGACCGCTTTATTCTGAGGCGGAAAAACCGGCTCGTGAAAGCCGGCGATAATCAAATCCAGCGAGTTAAGCATCGGTCCGGTACAATCTATTTCACCTTGAGTATTTTTGATATTCGCTTCAATGCCACGCAGGATGCCGACGCCATTAACCAGACGAGGCCAGATACGCATATTGACAAAATGCCAGTAGTGCGGCGCATCAGCCATATCTGGCCCATGATCGGTAATGGCAAAGAGTTTAATTTCCTTGCGCCTGGCTTCAGCAATATAGTCATGCAGAGTGCTATATGCATGGGTGCTGGCGACGGTGTGCATGTGCAGGTCAACAGGATACATCACAATCTCCTTCTTTTTGTTTGTGGCAAGGATAGCAGGAATCTGAGTATATGATCAGCAAAACCCCGCCGCGACGGGCTTAGCGCTTAGTATCCCAGCCTGCGATCCACCTGCCCGCTCACCTTTTCACCTCGTTCCAGTTGACCAATCGTTGTGGCGATATACGCTATCGCTTCCAGCGGTCGGGTGACGGCTGCGATATGCGGCGTCATCGCCACCCGGGGGTGCGCCCAGAGAGGGCTCTCTTTGGGCAACGGTTCGCGGCTGAAGACATCTAGCATCGCCCCTTTCAGCTTGCCGCTATCCAGAGCCGCCAGCAGATCGTCTTCAATCACATGAACGCCTCGCGCCAGGTTCAGCACATAGCTGTTATCCGCAAGCTGAGACAACAGCGCTTTATCAATGATTCCGGCGGTTTCCGCGGTGTCAGGCAGTAGATTAATCAGTACACGTGTACCCGAGAGGAACGTGTTCAACTCTTCTTTTCCGGCAAAACTGGTCACCTGTGGCCAGGCTTTACGGCTACGACTCCAGCTACGCAATGGGAACCCCCAGGGACGCAGCCCCTCAGCCACTTTAGCGCCCAGCACGCCAGCGCCCATAATTCCAATAGTGAACTCTTCGCGCAGGTACTCATCCAGCGGATGCCAGCATGCTTCCTGCTTCAAGGCCTGGTAATCGTCGAAACGACGGAACCAGTGAAGCACCTGACTCACCGCGTATTCCTGCATCTGCAACCCCATGCCGGTATCTTCCAGGCGGAACAACGGAATCGACTGCGGCAGCATCTCCGGATGCTCCCGGAGCTTTCTAAGAATTGAATCAACGCCGGCACCAAGAGCAAAGACTGCTTTCAGTTCTCGTCCTTGCAGCATATCTACCGGTGGATGCCAGACCAGAGCATAGTCTGCAGGTTGGTTATCGCCGGTTTTCCACTCGCGGACTCGAGAACCCGGCAACTGTTTTTCCAGTTCCGCAATCCAGTAAGGTGTGTCGAAGGTTGGGTGGTAAAAGATGATATCCATGAAGACTCCTGATAGCCGACGCCACGTACGGTGACGTCAACGCGGTATTTTACTCTTTGTTTTCTATTAAGTTGCCAGCATAGCAAATTTCACCTGACCCGCGAGTGAAAAAGGGAATGGCGAGAAAAAAATCAATTTCCGCGTACTTAGGCAGCAAGTTGCCTGAAGTTTGGCTAAACGCGCGTTTTTTTCAAAAAGGTGATTGACGGGCGAAACGTATTTCCCTAAATTAGCGGCCGTTCCCGAGATCAGCGGGAAAGACAATATGGTGAGGTGTCCGAGTGGCTGAAGGAGCACGCCTGGAAAGTGTGTATACGGCAACGTATCGGGGGTTCGAATCCCCCCCTCACCGCCATCTTTAAAGAAGAGCACGTACCAGGTACGGGCTCTTTTTTGTATATCGCACACGCCGGGGGGGATGAGAAGCCCCGACCGGGGGTCGACAACTGGCGTAGCCAGTTGGACAGATGACGAGCCCGCGAGGAATCTGCCCGCAGGGCGAGCGCAGCGAGTCAATCCCCCCCTCACCGCCATCTTTAAAGAAGAGCGCGTACCAGGTACGGGCTCTTTTTTGTATATCGCACACACCGGGGGGGGATGAGAAGCCCCGACCGGGGGTCGACAACTGGCGTAGCCAGTTGGACAGATGACGAGCCCGCGAGGAATCTGCCCGCAGGGCGAGCGCAGCGAGTCAATCCCCCCCCTCACCGCCATCTTTAAAGAAGAGCACGTACCAGGTACGGGCTCAGATTGCTGACGAACCCCATATTTTTGCATGGGGTTCTTCTTTTGTAGCGACCACAGGTCGCGATCGCGATTTTTTTCGCTTATCACCCCATCATGGCGTTTTGCCATCCTGATGACGTTACGGGTCTTCCTGACTGCCCTTTCTGCACCATTAACAGCCAGTAAAAAAGCGCCAGAAGCGCCATCTTCTTCATATTCTGCGCTGTCGCCGCCAGCAGACACTGCATCTGCACTTTCATCAGGCCACGGAACCGTGCATACCGGTGACCGTGATGCTGTTTCGCGTCCGCGAAGCTTCTCTCCACCGTTTCCTTGCGCCTCGCGTACACTTTTTTACCCCATTTCGTCAGCCGCAGCGCGTTCGCTTTCTCTTTCGCCTCTTCCCACACGTGCCGCGTTATCGTTTTCTGCATCTGTCTGTTTGTTGTGCATTTAGCCCGACATGGGCACTCCGCGCACACCGCTTTGTCCGACCGGTAATGCCGGTACCCGTTACGGTCTGTCGTGCCGTAGTTCAGTTCCTCTCCTGCCGGACACACATACACATCCTTCTGTGGGTCATACGTAAACTGCTTTTTCTGGTATTCATTCTGTCCTTTATTTGGCCTCCGGTACCCCGGCACCAGCGCGATGCCCGTCTCCTGCGTCAGATGACACACCGCTGCCGTGAAGTACCCTGCGTCCACGCCCACCGCCACCGTCTCCAGTCCGAACCGCTCCGTCTGGCGCTTCAGCCGCCCGATGAACGGCTGGCTGTCGTGCACATTACCCGGCGTCACGTGCGTGTCCATAATGATGCCGTGTTTCCCGTCCACCGTCCGGTGGTCCAGCCAGAAGAACCCCTTCGGCTTGCCTTCCCGGTGCATGAAGCCGCTTTCCGGGTCGGTGGTGCTCACTTTGGTGTTCTTAACGACGGCTGCGCTTCCGGGCGTCTTTTTTACGCCGGGCAGCGGCTTTTTTTCGTGCTGTTTCCTGTCGGCCTCCACCGCGGCGTTCAGCTCCGCGAAGTATTCGCTGACGCCCTCCGGGCGCAGTTCATTCACTGCTTTACGCGGATTAGCATCTGCCTTCAGATGGGTGCTGTCGGTATAGAGGACCCGGCCATTAGCCATCCCCTGACCCAGCGCCTGCTCCACGATATGGTCAAAAATCTGCCGGAAGACATCGCTGCCGTTAAAGCGGCGGATACGGTTCTGACTGAGGGTGGAAGCATCCGGGACTTTCTCCGTCAGGCCCATACGCAGGAACCAGCGGTAGGCCACGTTGACCTGGATTTCTTTGACCAGGCGACGCTCAGAGGGGATACCGAAGAGGTAGCCCGGCAGCATCATCTTAATCAGGCGGACGGGGTCAATGGCGGGCCTGCCATTATCGGGGCAGTAGAGATGAGCCACAGCATCGCGAATAAATTCAAAGTCGATGACGGCATCGATTTTGCGGACCAGATGGTCCCCGGGAACGAGTTCGTCGAGGGTGATAGTTTCAAACTGGTACTGCTGTGGGGAGGGTTCTCTGAGCATGGCGGTCAGTCCGTTTATTGCACTGACCTTATTAGATCAAAGTCCTGACTTTTCAGCCAGGACTTTGTCAGCAGTCTGAGCACGTACCAGGTACGGGCTCTTTTTTGTATATCGCACACGCCGGGGGGGATGAGAAGCCCCGACCGGGGGTCGACAACTGGCGCACACCCGCAGCTTGATGGAGATGAAAGGGAAAGCGTGGACCATATTCATGTGCCAGACCACGGGTCAGACACGCGGTTATTTTGACGTGTTGCTCGCCAGGCTCACCCCAGCGGTCCCGCCTGGCGAGCAACATTTTCCAGGTAGATCTGGCGCAAGCGCCGTGTCAGCGGACCGGGCCTCCCGTCACCAATAAGCTGGCCATCTACACTGATCACCGGCCAGACGAATGTCGTGGCAGAACTAATAAACACTTCTCGCGCCTCGCGTGCTTCCTCCGGAGTGAACAGTCGTTCCTCCAGATGGATATCGTGCTGCGCCGCCAGTTGTAATAGCGCATGGCGCGTAATACCGTGCAGAATATCATGGCTCCGCGGACGGGTTACCACAACATTATCCGCCGTAACGATATAACAGTTACAGGAACTGCCTTCAGTAATAAACCCGTTTTCCACCAAAAAAGCATCATCGGCACCCTGGGCATGCGCCATTGCTTTTGCCAGGCACGGGGCCAGCAATTGCACAGTTTTAATGTCCCGCCTGTGCCAGCGGATATCCGGGCAGGTGATCACCCGGATACCGGTTTCTGCCATCGGGTGATTTACCACTGCTCGCGCCTGAGTAAACAGCACCAGGGTGGATGCAATATCCTTTTCCGGGAAATTGAAGTCCCGATCACCGGCGTTCCCCCGGCTCAATTGCAGATAAATTCCCCCTTCCCGCAGTCTGTTACGTGTAATGAGTTCATCATGTATAGCGCGTAACTCTGCATCGCTAACTGGCAAAGTTAACTCCAGCTCCTGACAGGAACGATGCAGACGCGCCAGATGCCCATCAAACTCAATGACCTGTCCGTTCACCACTGCTGTCACTTCATAAACGGCATCGGCAAATAAAAAACCACGGTCAAAAACAGAAACTTTTGCGTCCTCGGCAGGCAAATACTGCCCATTGACATAGACGGTACGTGACATGTTGTTCTCCTGATAAACGGCCGGATAACTGCGTCAGCCCCACAATGTACTCTCTGGCGGATAGCACTCACGGTTTCGTAACGTAAATCTGATTCACGATCCTGGGCCAACAGCCACGGAGCATCGCGATCCTCCATTGCCGGATTATGCAGCGACTGTAAGTTCCCTTACTCATCCGCTAACTGGTCGACAATAGCACCCACCCCCTGACGGAAGGGGTCGATAACCGGTAAATCATACTGTTTTGCCAGTTGCTTCATCAGTGTGAAGGCGGCGTCTTCGCTCAGTGCGGCAGTATTTACCGAGATACCAACAAACCGGGCTTTGGGGTTAGTCAGTTGCGCTGTTTTCAGACTCAAGGCCATGCAATCACCCAGTTCAGGAATCGGATAATCCACGCCGCGCATCGTACGGCGAGTGGGTTCGTGACACAGCACCAGCGCATCGGGTTGCGCCCCGTGAATGAGTCCTGTCGTCACTCCAGCGAAGGACGGGTGGAATAACGACCCCTGTCCTTCAATAACATCCCAGTGATCCGCCTCGTTATCCGGGGTCAGCGTTTCCACTGCGCCGGAGACAAAATCCGATACGACGGCATCGATGCTCACTCCCGCGCCACTGATCAAAATCCCGGTCTGGCCGGTGGCGCGGAAGGTTGCTTTGCCACCGCGCGCCAGGATCTCCCGTTCAATCGCCAACGCGTTCAGTTCCGGTACATCAGCCAGTTTGTTATGCAGCCCGGCAGCCAGATCCATACCGCTTTGCAGCGCGGCGCTTAATACAGATATCCACTGGCTGGAAATAATCCCGCCACGGTTCGCGACACCCACCACCAGGGTTTTTGCTCCCGCCGCTTTCGCTACGGCAATATCCATATCCACTAAATGGCAATCTGCATGGCAATTCTCCATGCGAAACTGACCGACGCAATATTCCGGATGCCATTGTTTAATCCCCTCAGCAACTTTTGCCGCCAGTTGATCATGGGCATCGCCTAAAAAAAGTAAATACGGCTTTTTAATTTCCATTATTTATCCCCCACAGGATAATGAAAAGTAAATAAAATAACTCAGATTTAACAATCTGCAGGATTAAAGACTCACTTTGACTACTATCGAGAATATCAGCAGTTTTTTTGTTGTCAATAAAGTTAAAATAAGGCGATATTAACCAATTAATAATTGAAATTGCAGTTTTTTGCACTAAGGAAAAGCCATTTAATTCTTATAAAAATGATATTACTCTTTAAATAATACGTTACGCCTGCGCCTCTCCGAAAAAAAATCAAAAAAATTTACCCCACCAAACATAATTGGTGTGCCAGACCTTATCCTGCCAGGAACACACTATTCATAATATAATTTCTCATACCTGGCTCAGTGATGCCTCAATAAAGTGCAGTCATGCACCGCAGCCCCAAAATAGTGCAAAGCATTCCTATTTATGGTCTGCCCGGTAATGATGGCAAAAAGAGCGATAACGAATACGACATACATTCAGGCACAACGGTTGCTTAATAATTTTAGACCGATGATTACATTTCGTGATAAGAAGAATGAATGATAAACATCTTATTTATTGTTAAATTATATTTTCATTTATTCTCTCCCTGAAATGTTAATAATTTATTATAATCAGAACCATTTATGATACGTGTTTTTAACACCAAAAGTTCATGCCCACATCCCTGCCGATCGCCTGTGCTGACGTGGCACTTATCTGTGAACCTAATGACAAAGTCATTTTGCCGCCAGTAAAACACTCCGGCACTGGAACTGGAGTGCGTACAACACAAGAACGGGAGACGTACTGGCCTACACCTTTGGAATAAAAATAAAGAACCACGAATACCCACAGAAAACTATTTTCTCAAAGATGAAATAAGCAATAAAAATAACCATAATTATTTGCGACAAGAGATTTGAAAAATACTTTTCTTATTTTTACACCCATAAAAACCTCAACCCACTGCTTTAAAAACCCGGAAGTAACTGCTAATTAAAAGGGTTAACACTTTCGCTATTTTTGAGGAAAATCATCCTGAAAAACACAAATCAGATATTACACCCCTGAAACGTCTTAGCTTGTTGAAGTGGTTATTATTTCAAGTCTGCCCGTACATTACTCCCCTCATTCATTTCATCTGACGATGGTTAACATTACTAGCGAATAAGACGCAAATCCAGACTATTTACGTCTGACTGTTTACTTTCCTTTACTCCACCAGAATCAGAGAAAATAAAGAAACGATGCAGGCCTAAAGCCTGGATAATCATGGCACAACCCCACCTTCACAGGCAGAAGAGCGGCCTTGATCCTGCCGCGAATATACTCATCGCAGGTAATGTCACAAAGGCGCTCAAATTCAGCTTTTTTGTTGATTAGTGGTGAATATGTTTATATCGGTTGGCGCGACTCTCTGCCGTGGGAAAATCAGGTATTTTTAATACTCTCCGATATACACAGCCCGAACAATTTCTTAAATGCCCTTTTTCCACTGGAAGTAACGCGCACTTCCCTAAACCCTTTAGCCCTGTTTAACCAGCCTTTCTGCTCACAACAGGCAAAAAAAGCGGCGCCGGCCTCTCCGCCAAGATGGAATCGCCGTTCACTCCAGTCAAGGCAGGCGCAGCATTCTTTACGCCGAGTTTTTGGGTTCAGTTTAACGCCCAACTGTCGGAACCGTTCATGTCCTGCTAACGTCAGTGAAGCGCCATCGGCAGTTACCCAACCTTCAGAAACCATACAATCATAAAGATTAACCGCGATTTCCCCGGCTAAATGGTCATAACATGTTCGGGAAATACGTAATGAGGACGGTGTACTTATTTTCGCTATCGATTCTGAGCGCCATGATACACCCATCATATGCTCAAGCAGCCTGGCGATATGCGTCCCCGCCAGCTGGTAGTATCGATGACGCCCCTGAGAAAGACAGATAATCAGTTTCTCGCTGACAAGCCGGGATAAATGAGAGCTGGCTGTTGACGCTGCAATATCGGCTACAACGCTTAACTCAGTAGCCGTCCATGCGCGTCCATCCATCAAGGCACAGAGCATTTTTACACGAGATGGGTCTGATATGGCAGCCGCTAAAGCTGCCATTGAATATTCCAGAGCATCGCTACTGTCAATGCAGTCCGTACGTCTTAATACCTTACTCATGCATTACAGCCCATTTTTCTGTCACTTTACTGGCAACCATATCATTATCTGTCACAAGGATCAGTTGGTTTGCATGGTCGCTGTATTGGCATAATATATTAATACCATTCTCAGCCAGCACTGCCGCTATCTCTCCCAATTCACCGGGGCGTTTTTGCTTAAGTTTTCGGATCACATGTCGGCGTACTCGCTCAACCTGAAAACCTCGTTCTTCGAGCACAATTTTCGCATCATCACCGTTTTCGACAAGAAAATGAGCATGCCCCTTGCCAGCGATAGTAAAAACACCACCGCCTTCAAGACCAATACCATTTTGTCCCAGTACCGTTCCCAATGCGGCCAGTTCACCGACGTTATTATTTAAAACAACATGAATATCAAACATTTTTTCTTCCTGTGGTTTCGGATGAGTAGTCTCTAATCACATGTGCAATACGGATACGATAAAGAGAAAAAATAGAACGACGGCCTTCCACCTGCGCCGCTTTATGCAAAATGTTTTGTTTCCAAAGTAACACTGACTCTTCGTCTCGCCACCATGACAACGAAAGGATCTTTCCTGATGTTGTCATGCTCTGGAAGCGTTCTATAGAGATAAAACCATCAATATCTGCCAGCAGTGGTTTTAATTCCGCAGCCAACTGGAGATAACGCGCTTGTTGCGTGGCAACAACATCGGCTTCAAAAAGCACCGCGATCATATTCCTGTCCTCAACATATTTGGTGGAATATGACTGTACCGTTTTCAGCACAGTACACTTCGATGGCGGACGAAATATGAGTGTCATCGCGGATAAGAACAAATAAGTGTTAAGAAAGCGGGCACTTCGGCATAAAATGAAAAGACCAGCGCGCATGATGGAAAAGGTTGCGGCATATGCTGTCCACGAGTTATACAAAATCTCTGCCGAGAGTGAAAAACGCACGGCCTGATTCACAGCATTAACATTTCTATTCCATAACTCTAAGCCCGTTGTGTTCATTGCTTAACCGAACGATACAGAAAAAATAAATACTGCTTGACCGTTTTAGCGCAACTCCCTATAGTAGCGCCCCGTTGCCGCCTAAGGTGAGCAGCAGAAAAAATATGGTGAGGTGTCCGAGTGGCTGAAGGAGCACGCCTGGAAAGTGTGTATACGGCAACGTATCGGGGGTTCGAATCCCCCCCTCACCGCCATCTTTAAAGAAGAGCGCGTACGCAAGTACGGGCTCTTTTTTGTATATCGCACACACCGGGGGGGATGAGAAGCCCCGACCGGGGGTCGACAACTGGCGCAGCCAGTTGGACAGATGACGAGCCCCCGAGGAATCTGCCCGCAGGGCGAGCGCAGCGAGTCAATCCCCCCCTCACCGCCATCTTTAAAGAAGAGCGCGTACCAGGTACGGGCTTTTTTTTGTATATCGCACACTCAGGGGGGGATGAGAAGCCCCGACCGGGGGTCGACAACTGGCGCAGCCAGTTGGACAGATGACGAGCCCCCGAGGAATCTGCCCGCAGGGCGAGCGCAGCGAGTCAATCCCCCCCTCACCGCCATCTTTAAAGAAGAGCGCGTACCAGGTACGGGCTTTTTTTTGTATATCGCACACTCAGGGGGGGGATGAGAAGCCCCGACCGGGGGTCGACAACTGGCGCAGCCAGTTGGACAGATGACGAGCCCGCGAGGAATCTGCCCGCAGGGCGAGCGCAGCGAGTCAATCCCCCCCTCACCGCCATCTTTAAAGAAGAGCGCGTACCAGGTACGGGCTCTTTTTTGTATATCGCACACGCAGGGGGGATGAGAAGCCCCGACCGGGGGTCGACAACTGGCGCAGCCAGTTGGACAGATGACGAGCCCGCGAGAAATCTGCCCGCAGGGCGAGCGCAGCGAGTCAATCCCCCCCTCACCGCCATCTTTAAAGAAGAGCGCGTACGCAAGTACGGGCTTTTTTTTGTATATCGCACACGCAGGGGGGATGAGAAGCCCCAACCGGGGGTCGACAACTGGCGCAGCCAGTTGGACAGATGACGAGCCCGCGAGGAATCTGCCCGTTGGGAGCTGATCCCCCACTCAATCCACTATCCTCCTGCATCTCCACCATGCTACTTTTATATACCCATATAAAAGATGGACAGAAGAATAAGCACCATCGCAGTTGTTGTTCTGACTTACCATAAACCGCTTAATGAAGTGGATGCACTGCTGGCTGAGCATGTGGCATGGCTTAAGAAAGGTTATTCGGCGGGGATATTTCTCGCATCAGGGCGCAAAATTCCTCGCTCAGGTGGCGTGATTCTGGCTAAAGGCGATGACCTGGATTTGTTGCATAGCTGGCTGAGGCAGGATCCATTTCAGCAATCGGGCATCGCTAACGTCGAAATCATCCCTTTCGAAGCCACGATGACCGCCCCCTCTCTGCAAAATTTACTTTAGCCCCATATAAACAAAGCCCGGTCATCCCGGGCTTTGCAGGTTAAATATGAATCAGTAATAGGCCTGAAGCGCACGCTGACAAAGGGTTGATCGCACGCAATCGTCCGCCGTAAAGCGCACAATGCCCACCATCTCATCTTCCTCAAAACGCGCCAGCGCATCGGCAAGGCCCGACCTCACCCCAGATGGCAAATCGCACTGGGTAATGTCGCCGTTGACGATAACCGTCACGTTTTCCCCGAGGCGAGTCAAAAACATCTTCATTTGCGCAGCGGTCACGTTCTGAGCCTCATCCAGAATCACCACCGCATTCTCAAATGTTCGCCCGCGCATATAAGCAAACGGTGCGATTTCTACCTTGCCAATTTCCGGGCGCAGGCAGTACTGCATAAAGGAAGCCCCCAACCGCCTCACCAGTACGTCATAAACGGGTCGAAAATAGGGGGCGAACTTCTCGGCGATATCTCCCGGTAAGAAGCCGAGATCTTCGTCGGCCTGCAGCACGGGACGGGTAACAATAATTCTGTCCACATCCTTATGAATCAGGGCCTCAGCTGCTTTTGCCGCACTGATCCAGGTCTTCCCGCACCCGGCCTCGCCTGTCGCGAAAATCAGCTGTTTACTGTCGATGGCATTCAAATAATGCGCCTGAGCGTCATTGCGTGCTTCAATTGGCGATGCATCGCGGCTGTCCCGCGCCATACCAATTGCTTCTACGCCACTCATTTGCACAAGCGATGTGACCGATTCTTCTTCGCGTTGTTTATGGCTTCGCGAATCCTGTCTCAGCACACGTTTGGCCTCACGACGAGCTCTGGTCACTGCTTTTTGTCTTCCCATGGATAGCACCTTGCGTTGTTGGTTTACATCACACGCGTCAATATCGACGCGATTATGCGCACGAACGATTGAGGTTTGGCTTCCTTGTAAGCCATTGCTTGCATGACGAATTGACAGAGGGTTATGGCTACGCGCACCGATAACCTTGTCGGTGTATGGATTTTCTGTTGTGTATGGGGATGGGGATAGATTTGAGGGGCAGTAATCACGGTCGGAAATGCGACCCCCGTGCTGATAAGTACGGTATGAAGCTTGACGTTTTCCGTTACAGCAATCGGGCATTCGCGATCTCCATGGTGAAACGACATCACTGCCGGGAACTACCGCGTCTGTAATAAGTACATCAAAAATAATTCTCAATGCAACTTATTTCTTACAGATAGACAACAAATAATTCTCATCGCAGCGGAAGAGAGTTTCCGACAATTAGATTACAGAAAAATTAAACAAGGCAGGAAATACAAAAAATGAATGGAAAAACAGCAGAAAACGCCCTGCCCTTACGGGCAGGATCGTCAGGCTTCGAGCAGTGATTGCCCCAGATAGTGCTGATTGTCGATAACTCCCGGCAGCACAAAGAAATAACCACCGCCAATCGGCTTCACATACTCTTCCAGAGGCTCTCCGTTAAGCCGCTTCTGCACCGTCAGAAACCCTTTTTCCAGATCGTGTTGATAGCAAACAAAAAGCAGCCCCATATCCAGTTGCCCGGCAGGGGTCACTCCCAGCGAATAGCTATAACCCCGTCGCATCATCAGGCTGGACGCGGTCTCCGGCGTGCGCGGGTTTGCCAGCCGAATGTGGCTATCAAGCGGAATGATATCACCGTCGGGATCTTTACTGTAATCCGGTACATCGTGTTCCTGCTGCATGCCGAGCGGAGCGCCAGTTTGTTTATCACGGCCGAAAATTGTTTGCTGCTCTTTTAACGGCGTGCGATCCCAGAACTCAACGTGAAACTGAATAATCCGCGCCGCCTGATAGCTACCGCCCGTCGTCCACGCCGGCTCGCCCTGGTCCTCGGTGACCCACACCACTTTATCCATTAACGCATTATCCGTGCTCTGAGGATTCGCGGTACCGTCTTTAAAACCCAGCAGATTAACCGGCGTCTCTTTGCCTCTGCTTAGCGCGGCGCTATCGGAGATAAAGCCTTCCCGCTTCCAGCGAACGCTGAGCAGATCCGGAGTATGCTTGATCACATCGCGCAGGGCATGAATCACCGTATCCTGCGTATTGGCACAAATCTGCAACAATAGATCGCCGTGGCAGAGCGCTGCATCAAGGGCATCATTAGGAAAGCCCGTCATCTTTTGCAGCTTTTTCGGCGCATGACTGGCTAACCCGAAGCGCGCATCAAAGAGTGAATGGCCAACCGATACGGTCATCGTCAGATTATCCGGCGCGATCCACGGCCCCAGAATCCCCGAATCCATGGGCGGCAGGCGAGGATTCGGCGTCTGTGGCGCAGGCCCGCCTTTGGTCAGAAAGGCGATGCGCTGGGTCAGTAAGCGAAACAGTCGCTCCAGATCCGCTTTATCGCTGGCGAGCACATCAAACGCCACAATCATCATCGAGGCCTGCTGTGGCGTGAGCACGCCAGCCTGATGCGGTCCGTAAAACGGCTGAGTTTCCATACGGGCATTGGGTGACAACGTTCCCGGCGAGCTATTGTCTTTTGCCGCATGCGCTACCGGGCAACCGCCGGTGATGGCCAGCGCGCCGCCAAGCGCGCCGATCCCTTTTAATAACCGCCGGCGTGACGGTTCATTCAGATCATCTTTTTGCTCTGTCATCGACTTAGTCCAGACCGAGGATCCCACGCAACTGAGCCAGCTCTTCCGCCAGAGTGGTGATCGGCCCTTTCAACGCCGTACGATCCGCGTCCGTCAGCTTATCGTAGGTCTCAAAGCCCTCTTTCGTGCGATATTTACTCAGGATAACATCCACTTTTTTGAAGTTGGCATCCACTTTCTCCAGCAGCGAACTGTTATCTTTTTGCAACTGCGGACGCAGCAGGTTAACGATTTTTTGTGCGCCATCAATGTTGGCCTGGAAATCCCACAGGTCGGTGTGGCTGTAACGGTCTTCTTCGCCGCTAATTTTGCTGGCCGCCACTTCTTCAATCAAATCCGCCGCGCCGCCAACCACTTTTGAAGGCGGGAATGCCAGTTCACTGATGCGTTTTTGCAGATCGAGAACGTCCGCATTCAGTTGATCGGCATATTTATCCATTCCTTTAACGCTGTTATCGCTAAACAGCGCTTTTTCCAGTCGATGGAAGCCAGTGAATTTCGGGTCTTCCGCTTTTTTCTCGTAATCATCCTCGCGGGCATCAATATTGCTGTCGAGGTCAGAGAACAGCTCGGCAATCGGTTCGATGCGCTCATAATGCTGGCGCGTCGGCGCATACAGCGCTTTTGCCTTCGCGATATCGCCGGCTTTCACCGCATCGGTAAACGCTTTTGTCCCACTAACCAGTTCAGCGGTCTCTGCGGTAACGTAGGCTTTATACGCGGTAATGGCTCCGCCCAGGCTAAGTAACGCATCCGCTTTAGCCGCGTCTTTGGTCGCTTCGCCGGTTACCGTTAGTTTACCTTTGGGATTCGTCAGCAGGCCGCAGGTCATGTCATATTCGCCCGGCTGCAGATTCGCCGTCAGCTTTTGCGTAAAGCCGGGAGCAATATTCTCGCGCTCTTCCACCACCATCACCCCTTTCAGTATTTCCCACTCCAGGGCTTTCTGGCTGTGGTTTTGAATGATGAACTGCGTTTTACCCGCTTTCACAGTAACGTTCATCGGTTCACACTGTTTGTCGGTGACGGTAACTTTTACCTGCGGAATATCGGCAGCCTGAGCGTAAAAAGCAGAGCTGAACAGCGCAGCAACGGTAAGCTGCAGCGCATTGCGACGAAAATGATTCATCATGACCGTTCCTTTCGATAAGTATGTTGTAACTATATAAATCCGCGATGCCCGACTAAGCGACACGTGATGCGGTGGTTTTATTGCCCGACGGCAGAATGAACAGCACCAGCGCCGGGATCAGATAGATAAAGTAGACCGCCACTTCGCTGATGGTCGGCGTTTCCTGATAGCCAAAAATCCCTTCCAGCAGAGTACCAAACAGCGTGTGTGTCGAAATAACGTTGCTCAGATCGAAGGCAACGTCCTGGAAATAGTTCCATAATCCCGCTTCATGGAATGCGCGGATGGCGCCTGCGGCCAGGCCGGCGGCCACCAGCAAAATAAACAGGCTGGTCCACTTGAAAAAGAGACCGAGATTCATGCGGATGCCGCCCCAGTAGAGCAGGAATCCCAATACAATTGCCATCGCCAGGCCCAGCATCGCGCCGACAGGCGGCCAGATCCCCACATCCTGCTGAAACGCCGCCAGCAGGAAAAACACCGATTCCAGCCCTTCGCGTGCAACGGCGAAAAACACCATCATCACCAGCGCCCAGCCGTGGTTATTCCCGCGCTGAAGCGCATTGTCGACCGCCTCTTCAAGCTGTTGTTTCACGTTGCGCGACACTTTCCGCATCCAGAACACCATCCAGGTCAGGATGCACACCGCCACTACCGCCACGATGCCTTCAAACAGCTCCTGTTGACGCTGTGGAAATTCGCCGGTCGTTTCGTTGATAAAAATTCCCAGCCCCAGACACAGCGCCGCCGCGAGAAACACCCCAACCCACATTACGCCAATCCAGTTACCACGCTGTGTGCGTTTGAGATAGCTGGCAATCAGGCTGACAATCAGCGCAGCCTCCAGACCTTCACGTAACATGATGAGAAATGGGACAAACATGCCTACATCCTTAAGTGTGTATTACCGTCAGCAGATGCAAAGATAAGTAAATATTTATGATAGTGATTATCATTACAAAAACCAGAAACACAAGCGAAATGTGTACAAAATGATGATGATTTGTAAATTACCCGCTAGCAAATAATGACTTGCAGAATCATCACGCGGTCGCGGAGACCCGCAGCCGGATAAAGGAATTTTTTGCGCCAGATATTTACCCCGCCTGCAGGCTGTGGCTAAATGTCCGCCTTATTTACCTTCGAAATGAACAACATGACTCAATTCTTGCACTTCCTGCTGGCGCTGGTGGTGATCCTTGCCCTCGCCTGGCTCGCCAGTTACGACCGTAAAAAAATCCGCATTCGCTATGTTATCCAGTTAATTGTTATAGAAATTGCGCTGGCTTTCTTTTTTCTTCATGCCGAAAGCGGCCTGTGGCTAGTGAGAAATATCGCCACTTTCTTTGAATCTCTGCTTCATTTTGCCGCAGAAGGGACCAACTTTGTATTTGGCGGCATGAGTGAAAAAGGCCTGGCGTTTATTTTCCTCGGCGTGCTTTGCCCAATTGTGTTTATCTCAGCGCTGATTGGTATTCTTCAGCACTGGCGTGTTCTGCCAATTTTCATTCGCCTGATTGGTACCCTGCTGTCGAAAATTAACGGTATGGGCAAACTGGAATCCTTTAACGCGGTCAGCTCGCTGATCCTCGGACAATCAGAAAACTTCATTGCCTATAAAGGCGTCCTTGGCGACCTCTCATCACGCCGTCTGTTTACCATGTCGGCCACCGCAATGTCGACCGTTTCCTTGTCGATTGTCGGCGCCTATATGAGTATGCTTGATGCGAAATATGTCGTTGCGGCGCTGATTCTGAATATGTTCAGCACCTTTATTGTGCTGTCGATAATTAACCCCACTCGCCCTGGCAGTGAGGAAGAGATAAAACTGGAAAAACTGCATGAATCCCAGAGTTTCTTTGAAATGCTCGGCGAATATATTCTTGCTGGTTTTAAAGTGGCGATGATTATTCTGGCGATGCTGATTGGCTTTATTGCCTTAATTAGCGCGATTAATGCCTTGTTCGCCACCCTGTTTGGCCTGAGCTTCCAGCAGCTCCTTGGCTACGTTTTTTATCCGCTGGCGTGGCTGATTGGGATTCCGCTAAGCGATGCGCTTAACGCAGGCGCTATTATGGCAACCAAACTGGTCGCCAATGAGTTTGTCGCCATGATTGAACTACAAAAAATCGCCGCCAGCATGACACCGCGCGGACTGGGTATTTTGTCGGTCTTCCTGGTCTCTTTCGCCAACTTCGCCTCTATCGGCATTATTGCCGGCGCGATCAAAGGACTGAATGAGCAACAAGGGAATATCGTTTCCCGCTTTGGCTTGCGTCTGGTGTATGGCGCAACGCTGGTCAGCCTGCTCTCTGCCAGCTTCGCGGGGCTGGTGCTGTAACCGCAAGTCCCGGTTTCCCCGGTCAACGCGACCGGGGGATCTGGCGACCACATCGCCCATGCCCGGTCAGCGCGGGCCGCTAGCGGGCGATATTACAAAGGCGTCCCCCTAAAAGTGAACGCAGACCGGTTGATCGACACGCATCACTGACTCCTGCGCAAAGCGTGATTTATAGATCGTGCGTAACGCCTCAATCCCCTCCTCACTCTTATCCTCTTTGCCATGAATCAACATCAGCGCCCTGCTCTGCTCGCGCGCAACGGCGCCGTCATGGCCCAGCCACTGACCGCGGGCATCAAATACCGTCAGACCATCGCGAAAACGCGGCGTCACGTCGCGATCAACGAACTGCTGCCACTCCTGAGCGGTGATATCTTTTCCTGCCGGACGGCTTAAACCGAAATAAAGCGTCGTCTGAATCATGCTGTTCTCCGCCGGGCAAGCGCTGGTATCCGCTATCGACGAGGTTTTCGCGGCAGGTGCCACGCAGCCGCTTAAAATCCCTGCCAAAACCAGTGCCATCGCACCTTGTCTGAAATTCATTTTGCTATCCTCATTGTTATTCGAGCTGAGATATCAGCGTATTTTCAAAGAATTAGCAAGAGGCTGAGATAAAACAAAGCCCGCATAACGCGCAATGCCGTTCACTTAAGCAAATCATCGGTGTTGTCTTTTGTTTTATTTGCCTGTGGTAATCGCATTATCGGTGGTTATGGCGAGCATGACGTATTTTTCGTTTTCGCCCATTCAGATTCCGTGGTCTGTTCCGTTCACGATAAATTCGCGGATATTCGTTATATCCACAGCGTGTGAACGGGCAGGGGGACGTTTCGCCCGTCCCCCTGCACCCCCGGCATTGCGCTGAAAACCTGCCGCTGCGCGGTCCGCTCCACTCCGGCTTC
>OIEP01000108.1_pt1 | contig 40995 bp, 37 predicted proteins | sample 1581861 | NCBI WGS metagenome assembly OIEP01 (sample SAMN03281009, study PRJEB24777) | human gut metagenome | isolation source: fecal sample PR192 from 1 month old female Indian infant, vaginally...
AGGGTTATGCTTCCGGCTCGCTCGGTCCGACCACCGCCGGGCGCATGGATTCCTATGTGGACCTGCTTCAGGCGCACGGTGCAAGCATGGTGATGCTGGCCAAAGGCAACCGCAGCCAGCAGGTGACTGACGCCTGCCATAAACACGGCGGTTTCTATCTCGGCAGCATCGGCGGCCCGGCAGCGGTGCTGGCGCAGCAGAGCATTAAGAGCCTGGCGTGCGTGGCGTACCCGGAACTGGGAATGGAAGCCATCTGGAAAATCGAAGTGGAAAATTTCCCGGCCTTTATTCTGGTAGACGATAAAGGTAACGACTTCTTCCAGCAGATCCAGAATAAGCAGTGCGCAGGTTGTTCACAACGTTAGCGTCAGGTTAGCCTGACGCTCAGGGCCGCCACATGGCGGCCTGCTTTATCCCCTATTCCCGCAAACTCGATTTCCGCGTTTTCAACCGCCCGGCAAGCGTTACGTGGGTGGCCGCATCCTCTTCGTTACACAAATACTCCACGGCAAGCCGCCCCAGTTCGCTGTAAGGTAACTGGATACTGGTTAATGGCGGTGTCAACTGTTCGGAAATTTTTTGATCGTCGTAACCCGCCACCAGAATATCGTCGGGAATTACTATGCCCTGCTTCGCCAGCGCCTGATAGCAGCCAATCGTCAGCCAGTCACTGGCGCAAAAAATAGCATCAGGTGGTGTTTCCAGCGCCAACAGCTTTAGCGTCGCCTGATAAGATTCACTGAACTGCCAGTTAGTTTCGCAAACCCATTCATTCAATACGGTAATTTCCGCCTGCTCCAGCGCCGCACGCCATCCTGCCAGACGCTGCTTTGTGGCATCCATCCATGCTTCACCGGTAATATGCGCCACGCGCCGTGCGCCCTGATGAATCAGGTGGCGTGTCATCTGGAAGGCGTTGGCGTAATCATCCGGCACAAAAGACGGCAGCAACGGCGAGTCGGGGTCCCGCTGGTTAAGCAGCACCAAAGGCAGTTCAGTACAATCGCGAAACTGAGACATATCGCTAACGGCGGTCACCGGCGAAGCCAGGATAATCCCCACACAGTTACGTTTCTCCAGTTGGCGGATTATGTTGAGCGCCAGCTCCGCATCATCACCATATTCATATACCGTCAACAGGATTTCATTGCGCCATGCCGCTTCGCGAGCCTGGCTAATGGCATCAATAAACGGATCATAGCTTTGCAATGATCCGATCAGCAGCGCGATCTCTTCTTGATTACGCGGAGAGTGGATCGCAGGCAAGCGGGCATACCCCAGCGCCGTCGCCACTTCGATCACCCTCTGGCGCGTCTCTTCGCTGAGTTTAATATTGCGTGACTGATTGAGCACCAACGATACCGTGGCCTGAGAAACGCCTGCGGTTCTGGCAATATCGTTCATCGTCACTTTCGTTTTACGCTTCATCATCCCTTCCCTTTGCCCATGGAATCAACATCATAACCGCAGTTTGCCTCAGTTGCGCTCTCGCTCACGTTTCTTCACCTTGATGCCGCCAGTATTGTGACCATTTTCGCATTTTTTCATTTCGCGATTTGCTCATTACTACACCAACTAATATTTATTAGCTAATTATTATCAACTACTGAGGCAACAATGAAAAAGCAGTGGACACAAGACGAAGCACAATCGTGGTATGCGCAGCAGGGATGGCTATGCGGCTTTAACTATCTTCCGTCAACGGCGGTGAACTGGACCGATATCTGGCAGGCAGACACTTTCGATACGCAGACCATCGACCGTGAGCTCGGATGGGCGGCAAACGTCGGCTATAACACCCTGCGCATCAATCTGCCGTTTATTGTCTGGCAGCATGATCGTGATGGATTGATTGCCCGTATCGACCAGTTTCTGGCTCTGGCCGATAAACACGGCTTTCGTACAATGCTGACGCTGATGGACGACTGTGGATTCTCCGGCGATGAACCCTATCTTGGGCCGCAAAAAGCGCCGGTCCCCGGGAAACACAACAGCCAGGCGGCCGCCAGCCCGGGACGAGAAATCGTCTGTAACCGTAACGCCTGGCCGGAAGTCGAACGCTATTTACGTGATATTGTGCGCCAGTTTCGCGACGACCGTCGCGTGCTGCTCTGGGATCTGTATAACGAACCGGGCAATCGCGGCATTTTTTCAACCGGCACCGTCGAAATACTGTACGACGAAAAACTGGAGCATTACGCCCTGCAGCTCATGCAGGAAGCATTTCGTTGGGTACGGGAAGAGGATCCGACGCAGCCGCTTACCGTCTGCGTATGGAAATTAGCTGAAGAAATGGAAAATGAAGTTTTCTATCAGCACCCGTTAGACCAGACGGCGCTGGCGCTCTCCGATGTGATCAGCTTCCACGCCTACACCAATACTGCCCGGATGGTCGCCATTATTCACCAGCTACAGCAACTCGGGCGGCCGCTATTCTGCACCGAATGGCTGGCACGTCATGTTGGCAGTCTGATAGAGGAACAGCTCCCCCTGATGTTCGCCGCCAAAGTTGCCCCCTACCAGTGGGGACTCGTACGCGGCAAAACCCAGACCTGGCTACCGTGGCCTGTGGTGATGAAAAACTCGGCGGATTACTGCCGTCTGTGGTTCCACGATGTATTTGACGAAAACGGCATTCCGTTTTCCAAAGCCGAAATGGCGCTGGTGCATAAACTGAGCCGGATCGGCCTGTCTTCAGATAAAGCATAAAAACAATATCTCTACAGATGCGCCGCCCTACAATGGTCGGCGCTTGAGGGAACACACCATGAAAATACCTTCTCGTGAATTATGGTCCTATTTTGGCTATGGTTTAGGCCAGTGTTTTAGTTTTGGCTTAGTCGGTTCATTTATTAACTATTTTTATACTGACGTGCTGGGGATCTCCGCCCTGGCGGCAAGCACCATCTTTTTGATCGCCCGCGCATGGGATGCGATCCACGACCCGCTCTTCGCCAGCATTATGGACACGCTCAACAGCCGCTTCGGTAAGTTTCGCCACTTCCTGCTGATCGCCCCGCTGCTGATAACCGGCGTTACCCTGCTGGCGTTTTACAAAATTGAAGCCGATCTCACCACAAAGATCCTCTATGCCGGCGTTACCTATATTTTATGGGGGACTCTGTACGCTATTTCCGACATTCCGTTCTGGTCGATGTCATCCGTGATGACTAACGACTCCGGCCAGCGTACGCGCGCAGTGACCGCGGCGATGCTTGGGGTGAACGCGGGCATCGCCTGCGCAAATATATTCTTCCCCAAACTGGCGGCCTTTTTCGCCCAGTACAGCAATGACAAAGGCTATTTTATGGCCGCACTGGTGATGATGATGGTGGGGTTGCCGCTGATGCTAAACGGATTTATGCAGATTAAGGAGCGCGTGCCGCCCAGCCCGGAAAAAGTCACAATGCGAGATACCTTCCGCAACCTGCGCCGCAATAAGCCACTGTTTATTATTCTGCTGTCGTTTTTCTTTTGCGTTTTTCACAATGTCGCCAACGGCATTTACATCTACTTCTTTATCTATAACCTGGGTGATGCCAGCCTGCAAATGGCGATCGGCATAATGGGAATTGTTGCCGCCGTGCTCTGCCTGATTGCCCCGCTTCTCACCCGACATATGCAGAAACGCCGCCTGTTTATGATCCTTTGCGCGCTGGATATCCTCGTTCGTTTGCTGATGTGGTTTATCGGTTACCAGCATGTGGCAATACTGTTCCTGCTACTTGGTCTGAGTACACTGTTTGTCATGATGAGCAACATCCTGACGTCATCAATGATTGCTGATACCATCGAATACGCCGAATACCACACTCATCGCCGCTGTGCGGCCATCACCTTCTCTGGCCAGACGTTTACCGGCAAAATGTCTGTCGCCGTCGGCGGCGGCCTGATTGGCATCTGGCTAACCATGATAGGCTACATTCCGCAAGCACAAAGCCAGAGCGACAGCGTACTCACCGGACTGTTCTTCGGAATCTGCCTTCTTCCGGCCATCGGGTCGTTAATTCGCCTGCTTTGTATGTCCCGTTTTACCTTCACTGAAGAGAAACATGCGGAGATCTGTCGGCTGCTGGCACTACGCCGACAAAATGCGGAGGTTGATGCTGAAGCGCCGAACGCTGACGCGCGTCCGGCCTCGGTAAACTAACGTGCGATCCCCGGTGGGGTGAAATAGACTACCGGGGATTTATCCTTCCCTCTCATCAAAAACCTGCTGCGCCAGGTGCATCGTGGCATTAGCGGCAGGCAGGCCGCAGTATAGCGCGGCGTGCATAATCAGCTCTTTTAGCTCATCGCGCGTGACGCCGTTATTAAACGCCGCGCGCAGGTGCATTTTCAGCTCAGCTTCGCGGTTCAGGGCAATCAGCATGGCGATGGTGATCATGCTACGGGTATGGTGATCCAGTCCTGGACGGGTCCAGGTTTCTCCCCAGGCGTAGCGGGTGATAAAATCCTGAAACTCTTCATTAAGCGGCGTCAGTTTTTGCAGAGTTTTATCGACATGGCTGTCGCCGAGAACCTTGCGCCGCACCGACATACCCTGCTGATAACGCTGTTTATCGTCCATCCCGCGCCCCCTGAATAAAAGACAACAGCGCGGCGCTGAACGCCTCCGGCGCTTCAATGTTGGATAAATGCGACGCCGCCAGTACCGTTATTTCAGCGACAGGGATCTGTTGTTGCAGGAAACGCGCATCGTCCACAGTAGTGACAGGGTCACTTTCACCGGCAATAATCAATACCGGTACAGGAATCTGCGCCACCTCGCCGCGCAGATCGGCAGCAGCCAGCGCTTCACAGCAGGCCGCGTAACCTTCAGCGTCGCTGCGGGTTAACTGGTGGCATAGGGCTTCCACCACGTCCGGAGCTTGCTGGCGAAACTGGCGGGTAAACCAGCGATCGGCTGCGCCTGCGGCTACCACATCCATGCCTTCCTGACGAACCGCCCGGGCACGCGACAGCCAGCCCGCCTGGTCACCGATCCGCGCCGCAGTATTAGCAACAGCCAGACCGTAAAAACGCTCTGGCGCAAAGCGCCCCAGCCACAGGCCGGTCAATCCGCCCATCGAAATCCCGCAGAACCAGGCTTTGTCGATATTAAGATGATCGAGCAGCGCAATCACATCTTCCCCAAGCTGCGCCAGCGTCACTTTGCCGTTTTTCCGCGTTTCACCATGACCATGGGTGTCGTAGCGCAGGACGCGGAAATGCCGGGTCAGGGCGTCGAGCTGCGGCTGCCACATCGCCCGGGTAGTACCCAACGAGTTAGACAGTACGATGACCGGCCCGTCTTCCGGCCCGTCAATCTGATAATCAACATTCATTACGTTGCTCCTTATAGCGCGCCACAACCTGGCGCACGAAGCGTTCAGCGCTGCCGGTTGCCGTTGCCGGATCCAGCAGTTGCGTTAAACGGCTGGGGGTAAGGTGCTCACTGACCAGCGGATCGTTTTCCAGCACGCTTAATAGTGAGTACGATTGATCCAGCGCCTGACGACACAGGGCTTCAATGCGGCGATGGGCTTCGGCTTTGCCAGTAAATTCCGCCAGCGCCAGCGTCACCGCTTCCGCCATAATCAGACCATGAGTGATATCCAGGTCGGCGCGCATTTTATGCGGATACACCTGCATATCGCGCACCAGCGCGTCGCTCTGCGCCAGTGCGCCGCCGACCAAAGTAATCAGTTCAGGCAGTGTTTCCCACTCCGCCTGCCAGCCGCCAAGCGCCCGTTCGTGCTGCTGAATCTGAGCGGCGTACAGTGTCGCCACCAGCCCCGGCGTGCGTTGGGCGGCGGTCAAAATCGCCGCGCAGGAGACAGGATTGCGTTTATGCGGCATCGTGGACGATCCGCCGCGCCCTTCGGCAATCGGTTCGGCCACTTCCGCGACTTCGGTTTGCATCAGCAGGGAGAAGTCATTGGCGAATTTACCGAGAGTGCCGCAAACGCCAGCGTACCACGCCCCCACTTCTAACAACCGATCGCGCTGGCTGTGCCACGGCGTATCGGGAAGCGGCAGGTTAAGTGCTTTCGCCAGCGCGACGGCAACCTGCGGCGCCTGCGTCTTGAGGGAATCCAGCGTTCCCGCGGCGCCGCCAAATTGCAGCACCAGCACCCGCGAGCGCATCTCACGCAAACGGACTTGCCAGCGTAGCAGCGCATCCAGGGTCCCAGCCAGCTTGAGGCCAAAAGTTACCGGCAGCGCATGCTGCATCCAGGTCCGTCCGGGCATCACCGAGCCCCGATAACGTTCGGCCTGGCTGGCTAAAGCATCGAGCAGGCGCTGTAATAACGCCTCCGTGTCTGCCAGCGCCCCGCGCAGTTGCAGAATAAAACCGCTATCAATCACATCCTGGCTGGTGGCTCCCCAGTGGACATAACGCGCCGCCGCGTCATCCTGCGCCTTAACCCGCGCGGTAAGCTGTTTTACCAGCGGAATGGCAAGGTTGCCCGCACTGGCAGCAGCCTGCCCTAACGCCTCAAAGTCGATTTGCTGGTGCCGACACGCTTCGAGAATAGGGTTTAGCGCCGCCTGCGGCACCAGCCCGCACTCAGCCTGCGCGCGGGCAAGCGCGGCTTCAAAATCCAGCATTCCCTGTACCCGCTGCGCATCGCTGAACCAGGCGGTCAACGGACTGGTGCGCATCATCGGGGTCAACAAACTCATTCCGGCTCCTTAAACGCGTTCAATAATCAGCGCGATCCCCTGACCGACGCCGATACACATGGTGCACAGCGCATAGCGCCCGCCGGTACGACGTAGCTGATATGCCGCGGTCATCGCCAGACGGCCGCCTGAAGCCCCCAGCGGGTGACCGAGCGCAATTGCGCCACCATTAGGGTTCACCTGCGCCGCATCATCGGGCAGCCCCAGATCGCGCATCACCGCCAGCGCCTGAGCGGCAAAGGCTTCATTCAGTTCAATGACATCCATTTGACCAAGGGTCAGCCCGGTTTGCGCCAGTACCTTGCGAACCGCCGGTGCCGGGCCAAACCCCATAATACGCGGCGCCACCCCTGCCGTCGCGACGCCAACTACGCGCGCCAGCGGTTGTAAATCATTCGCCGCCAGCGCCTGTTCGCTGGCCAACAGCAGCGCACAGGCGCCGTCGTTTACCCCGGACGCATTACCCGCCGTCACCGTGCCGTCGGCGCGGACGACTCCACGTAGCTTCGCCAGCGCTTCCGCCGAAGTGCTGCGCGGATGCTCATCGCGGGTAAAAAGCAACGCGTCGCCCTTACGCTGCGGAACCGAAACGGCGATTAGCTCGTCGGCAAAACGCCCGGCCTCCTGCGCCGCCGCCGTACGCTGCTGGCTACGCAGCGCAAAGGCATCCTGGTCCGCGCGCGAAATAGCAAAATCGTCCGCCACGTTTTCCGCTGTTTCCGGCATGGAATCCACCCCATACAGCGCTTTCATCTGCGGGTTGATAAAGCGCCAGCCGATGGTGGTATCTTCCATCCGCATTGTACGGCTAAAAGCGCTTTCGGCTTTGCCCGTCACAAAGGGCGCACGCGACATGCTTTCGACGCCGCCGGCGATCATCAGTTGAGTTTCACCGCTTTTAATCGCCCGCGCAGCAATGCCGATCGCATCAAGACTGGAACCACACAGGCGGTTCACGGTACTGCCCGGCACGCTATCCGGCAGCCCTGCCAGCAGCAACGCCATGCGGGCGACATTACGGTTATCTTCCCCGGCCTGGTTAGCACAACCGTAAATCACATCATCAATACGTGTCGGATCGAGGCCTGGGTTGCGTTCCAGTAGCGCGTTGAGCGGCAGCGCAGCGAGATCGTCGGCGCGTACGGTCGCCAGAGTGCCGCCAAAACGGCCGAACGGCGTACGTACCGCATCACAGATAAACGCCTGATTCATCTTAGGTTCCTTATGCGATTTCCGCCAGTTGTTCAAAGGTCAGCGCCACCGGGGTGATACGCTGCAGTTCCTCAAAAGAGAGGCCGTTAAAGATTTCCCGCACCACCGGGCCATTTTCGCTGATATCGATCACCGCCAGATCGGTATAGATACGGCTTACGCAGCGAACGCCGGTCAACGGGTAAGTGCAGTGCTCCACCAGCTTACATTCGCCGTTGCGAGTGAGATGATCCATCATCACAAACACCTGACGGGCGCCGATGGCCAGATCCATCGCGCCGCCGACCGCGGGTATCGCATCGGGCGCGCCGGTGCTCCAGTTCGCCAGATCGCCGCTGGCGGAAACCTGGTAGGCCCCAAGAACGCAGATATCAAGATGACCGCCGCGCATCATGGCGAAGGAGTCGCCATGATGGAAATAGCAGCCGCCCTTGAGCAGAGTCACATACTCTTTCCCGGCGTTAATCAGATCCGGGTCCTCTTCCCCCGGCAACGGTTCCGGCCCCATCCCCAGCAGACCGTTTTCACTGTGCAGGAAGATCTCCTTATCGGCCGGGAGATAGTTGGCGATACGGGTCGGTAAACCGATCCCCAGATTGACGTAAGCGCCTTCAGGAATATCACGGGCCACACGCTGGGCCATCTCATCGCGAGTGAGTTTTTGCATTACGGGCTCCTCAGGCGCTTTTAGCGGCATTCAGGTTTTCCAGGGAATAGACGCGCTGGACAAAAATGCCCGGCGTGATGATGCTTTCCGGGTCGAGATCGCCCAGAGCCACCAGGTGCGAAACTTCAACAATGGTGGTTCTGGCGGCAGTGGCCATAATCGGGCCGAAGTTACGCGCCGCTTTGCGATAAACCAGGTTGCCCCAGCGGTCTGCCTGATAGGCTTTAATTAACGCGAAATCGGCTTTGATCGGATATTCGAGAACGTAATGACGGCCATCGATCTGGCGGGTTTCTTTGCCCTCAGCCAGCGGCGTCCCGTAACCGGTGGGGGTAAATATCCCGCCAAGCCCCGCGCCTGCCGCCTGAATACGCGCGGCGAGATTGCCCTGCGGGACCAGTTCCAGCGCCACTTTGCCGCGACGATACAGGTCGTCAAAAATCTGTGAGTCGACCTGACGCGGGAAAGAGCAGATCATTTTGCGCACCCGCCCGGCTTTCAGCAGCGCCGCAAGGCCGACTTCGCCATTACCCGCATTGTTGTTGATAATGGTTAAGTCGCGGGCTCCCTGTTCTATCAGGGCATCTATCAGGTATGTCGGCTGACCGGCAGGGCCAAAACCACCAATCATAATGGTCGCGCCATCGTGGATCCCGGCAATGGCATCACATAATGTCGACACGCTTTTATCAATCATCAGGTCGCTCCTGTATGTGCGGTAATCGCACTTTTATTCGTTGTTCGCACAAAATGTGACCCGCTTAACGATGCCGGTCAAGGGCGATAATCGAAATATGGTGCGATAATCGAACATCGTGTATCTTTAGCGAAAGAATGTGATCGGCGGCAAATACGGAGACGAAAATGGCGAAACATCCAGGCGATTTACTGACGGGCGATAGCGAACCGTTTAAGGGCGATCCGAACTTCATGGCGTCGCTGGCGCGCGGGCTGGAAGTGATCCAGGCGTTTACGCCGCAGCGTCCGCTGCTCTCCATTTCACAAATCAGTCAAAAGACCGGTATCCCGCGCGCGGCGGTGCGCCGCTGCCTGTACACGCTGAGCAAACTGGGGTTTGTCTATGCCGAAGATGGCAAAAACTTTCAGCTACGTCCGCGCATTCTGTCACTCGGCCACGCCTGGCTGGCATCAACCCCGCTGGCGCGTTCGGCACAGCCGGTGCTGAAACATTTAAGCGAAATGCTCAATGAATCCTGCTCCATTGCCACGCTTGATGGCGACGATATTCTGTATATTGCCCGCGCGTCGAGTTCACGAATAATGACCATCGATCTGGACATCGGCAGCCGTCTGCCCGCCTGGGCGACCTCTATGGGGCGCGTACTGCTGAGCCACCAGCCGGAGGAGAAGCTGAATGATATGCTGGGCCGGGTAACGATGATCCGCTATACCCCGCAAACCGTCGATTCGGTGGCAAAGCTGCGCGCGGAACTTAAGCGCATTCATCAGCAGGGCTATGCGCTTAACGATCAGGAACTGGAGATGGGACTGCGTTCGCTGGCGGTACCGCTGTTTAACCCGCAGGGGCAAATCCAGGCGGCGCTGAACGTCGGCGTGCATGCCGGGCAGGTATCAGCGCACGAGATGGTGGAGCGGGTCTTACCCGAATTACAGAAAGCCGCCCGGGAGTTAACCCTGCTGATGCGTTAGCGGCTATGTTTAGCGTGACGCTCCCAGTTTTCTTGCTTTGCCTCGGCCGATTTCCGCAGCGCCACATAACAGGCGCCGTTACCGCCGTGATGCGGCAATGCCGCGCAGAACGCCTGTACTTCCGGGAGTTCCACCAGCCAACGAGCGAGGTAACTGCGAATAATATTGGCATGGGCGTTGTCTTCGCGCCCTTTGCCGTGAACGATCAGCAGATTGCGCAACCCTTCTTTTTGCGCCTGGACCACAAAAGCGAACAGCATTTGTCGACACTTTTCGACTGGCTGGCGCAGCAGATTAAGGCTTGCCTGCTGGCTGTACTTGCCGCGCCGGAGTTTTTCCAGCACTCCGCTTTGCAGACCTTCCCGTTTAAACTCCAGCGCGGTCGCCAGCGGCACAATGTCGAGATAACCGGTGGTCAGAAAATTATCGAGCTGCAGGGAATCAATTCGCTGCACAGTGCGACGATTGCGCACAGGAGACCAGTGAACGTCGTTATTACGTTTCAGAGGCTGAACGTCCTCCATGGCGCCAAGAAATAAGGATTTGTCGTCAAGGTTCATATGCGTTCCTCCTGCTCCAGCGACTACCGGGAGTTACTATAGCCGCGACGACGTTTGCTCACAATCCGTTTAGCGACAACGGTTGAGAAACAGACCCGTCGCGGCGCTCAGGGAAATAACTGACGGCTTTGACGTCGAAACTGGGTAATTAACGAGGCCGTTAACGGCGTTTGTCGTGTATCCCGTCGCTGGATGAGATAATAGGTCGCCTTTGGCAATACCTCTCGGATCGGGATCATGACCAGCTTATCCGCCATCATCGGATCGTTGCCTAACTCCAGCGGCAAAATACTGAGGAAATCGCTCTTCACCACCAGGCTAATACATGAAGAGAAGGTCTCGCAGACGATATCAACCTGTGGTATCTGTCCCGTCTGGTTAAACAGATCCTGCAGTTGCTTAAAGTAGCTGCCGCGCGGCGTCGGCATCGTCCAGTGGTGATCGAGCAGTTCAGCCAGTGAGGACGCCCCGATTGCGGGATGCCCACTGCGGGCAAATACCGCAAACGGTTTCTCAAACAGTTTTTCAAAGCTGAACTCATGATCGTAAGGGCCGGGATAATAGGTGTTGATAGTGAAATCAAGCTCACCCTGACGCAGTTCATTGATCATCGCCAGCAACTGCCCTTCCATGATCCGCACTTTCACCAGCGGATGGCGCTGATGAAAACGGCAAATCACCGATGGCATCAGCGAACGCGCGACGCTGGCGCCAAGGCCGATATTAATTTGCCCGGCCTGCTCCCCCTGCCGCTGCAACAGCTCTTCCTGCGCCACTCGCATCTCTTCAAGGATCAGACTCGCATGCTGGTAAAAACTTTCGCCATTTTCAGTCAGCGCCACCCCCTGGCGACGGCGCACAAATAACTGTGCGGAAAGCCCCTCTTCCAGCTCTTTAATCGCTTTGGTCAGCGCTGGCTGCGAGATCTCCAGCGCCCGACTGGCGGCACGAATACTTCCCACGCGGGCGACCGCCACGAAGGCGCGAATTTGATGAAATTTGATCTGAAATGCCATGCCTGAATGATAACCACTGTTTATCAGAGAAAAGAAAATGACATCTACTGTAATACATCATGCTGTGGCAGGTTAATGGAGAAATCGCCAGAAAGACGGCGGTGATAAATGAAAACTATCACTAATTGAGCGCCGTCACACTTTTTTATTATGACAGGAAAGGTTATGCCGCAACTTCATGAATTCATCAGCCAGTTGGCGCCGCAAATGACGCAATGGCGTCGTGATTTTCACCTGCACGCCGAATCCGGCTGGCTGGAGTTCCGTACCGCCAGCATGGTCGCCGAGAGAGTAGACCAATACGGTTATCAACTGGCGCTCGGTCGCGATGTCATTGATGCCGAAAGCCGTATGGGGCTTCCCGATGACACGACGCTAGCGCGGGCCTGGCAACGCGCTCGTGAACAGGGGGCGCCCGAGCCCTGGCTGACCGCGTTTGAAGGCGGATTCGCTGGCGTCGTCGCGACCCTCGATACCGGGCGTCCCGGTCCGACGCTGGCATTTCGCGTCGATATGGATGCGCTCGACCTGAACGAGCAACACGACGATAACCATCGTCCGCATCGTGATAATTTTGCCTCCTGCAACCCAGGTATGATGCACGCCTGCGGTCATGATGGCCATACCGCCATTGGATTAGGGCTGGCCTGCGTGCTGAAACACTACGCGGCGCAGCTCAACGGTGTGATCAAGCTGATTTTCCAGCCAGCAGAGGAAGGAACCCGCGGCGCGCGCGCTATGGTCGCCGCGGGCGTACTTGATAATGTGGACTACTTCACCGCCATTCATATTGGCACTGGCGTCCCCACCGGTACCGTGGTCTGCGGTGGGGATAACTTTATGGCCACCACAAAATTCGACGTGCAGTTTAGCGGCGTGGCGGCCCATGCAGGCGGTAAACCGGAGGAGGGTCGCAACGCCCTTCTTGCCGCCGCACAGGCCGCACTGGGTCTGCATGCCATTGCGCCCCACAGCGCAGGCGCTTCCAGAGTGAACGTCGGCGTCCTGCAGGCCGGTACCGGGCGTAACATCGTTCCGTCTTCCGCATTGCTGAAAGTTGAAACCCGCGGCGAAACAGAAGCCATTAATCAGTATGTATTTGCGCGCGCGCAAAGCGTTATCGCCGGTGCTGCGGCGATGTACGACGCACGCTACGAACTTCGGCTAATGGGCGCCGCGACCACCAGTTCCCCCTCTCCGGCATGGGTGCGCTACCTGCGTGAACAGGCGTCTCAAGTGCCGGGCGTTGAACATGCCGTCGATCGCATTGCCGCACCGGCAGGATCTGAAGACGCCACGCTAATGATGGCGCGGGTACAGGAACGCGGTGGACTTGCCTCCTACATGATTTTCGGCACCGAATTAAGCGCCGGTCACCACAATGAAAAATTTGATTTCGACGAAAGCGTCATGACGATAGCGGTCGAGACGCTGGCGCGGGTCGCGCTCAATTTTCCCTGGCAGCGAGGCGTGTGATGGAAAAAATCTATCCATTTGTCGATGAGGTAATTGAAGCGCGGCGCGCGGATTTTTGCGCGATCGCCGATGATATCTGGGATCATCCGGAAACCCGATTCCAGGAGTTCTGGTCTGCCGGGCGGCTCGCCACGGCGCTGGAAGCTGAAGGCTTCCAGTTGACCCGCAATGCCGGCGGCATCCCCAACGCTTTTATTGCCAGCATCGGTCAGGGGAGACCGGTGATTGCCCTGCTTGGGGAATATGACGCGCTGGCCGGGCTCAGTCAGCGTGCTCATCATGCTGAGCCGTTCTCCGTCACACCGGGAGAGAACGGCCACGGCTGCGGACATAACCTGCTGGGCACCGCCGCGTTCGCCGCCGCAATCGCGGCAAAACACTGGCTTCTACAGCAGGGCGGCAGCGGTACCCTGCGTTTCTACGGTTGTCCAGGTGAAGAAGGCGGCTCCGGGAAAACCTTTATGGTGCGGGAAGGGCTATTTGACGACATTGATGCCGCCCTGACCTGGCACCCGGAAGCCTGGGCTGGCATGTTCAGCACCAGCACGCTCGCCAATATTCAAGCCGCGTGGCGCTTCACCGGTACGGCGGCACATGCGGCAAACTCACCCCATCTTGGCCGCAGCGCGCTGGATGCTGTAACCCTGATGACCACGGGGAGCAACTTTCTCAACGAACACATTATCGAAAAAGCGCGGGTGCATTACGCCATCACCGATACCGGCGGGGTATCGCCTAACGTTGTGCAGGCGCAGGCTGAAGTGCTGTATTTAATCCGGGCGCCGGAAATGGCCGATGTTCGGCAAATTTTCTCCCGTATTGAAAAGATCGCTCAGGGGGCCGCCCTGATGACTGAAACTCACGTCAGTTGTCGCATTGAAAAAGCCTGTTCCAGTTACCTGCCTAACCGTACGCTGGAAGCCGCAATGTATCAGGCGCTGAGCCATTACGGTACGCCGCAGTGGAGTGATGAAGAACGCGCCTTCGCCAGCAAAATCCGCGCCACGCTCAGCGCCAGCGATATCAATAACAGCCTGACAAATATTGCGCACACCGGCGGTGAAGAGGGTAAAGCCTTTGCCCGCCGTCACCGCCATACGCTGCTGATTGATGAAGTCGCGCCCTGGGCTGCAACGGATAACGTGCTTGCCGGTTCGACCGATGTCGGCGATGTCAGCTGGAAAGCGCCGGTGGCCCAGTGCTTTAGCCCCTGCTTCGCCATCGGTACGCCGTTGCATTCCTGGCAACTGGTTAGCCAGGGGAGAACCTCTGTCGCCCATAAAGGGATGCTGCTGGCCGGTAAAGTTCTGGGCGCAACGGCGATCCGTTTGTTCAGCGATAAGCCGTTACTGGAGAGCAGTCAGCAAGAGCTGGCTCAGGCACTGGTCGACACCCCCTACCAGTGCCCGATCCCACAAGACGTCATACCATCGGTTTTAAAATAACAACATAAAAAACAAGCAACAACCCGACTGGATTTTGTACGGCATGACGGCAGTCGCCAACAAAAATAACCGCCGACAGAACCTGGGTCCGCAACGCAACTAACACAACATCGATAAAAGAGGAACGTCCATGAGTATGTCATCCATACCCTCGCCTGGCCCCAGCGGTAAGCTGTATGGCTGGGTTGAAAAAATAGGGAATAAAGTCCCGCATCCGTTTTTGCTTTTTATTTACCTGATTGTGGTGCTGATGACCGCCACCGCAATACTTTCCGCGCTGGATGTCGGCGTGCAGAATCCTGCCGATGGTTCGAGGGTGATGGTAAAGAATCTGCTCAGCGTTGAAGGTCTGCACTGGTTTTTGCCGAATGTGATTAAAAACTTCAGCGGCTTTGCACCGCTGGGCGCGATTCTGGCGCTGGTGCTCGGCGCCGGGTTTGCCGAACGCGTGGGTATGCTACCCTCGCTGATGGTGAAGATGTCATCCCATGTCAGCGCGCGCTACGCCAGCTATATGGTGCTGTTTATCGCCTTTTTCAGCCATATCTCGTCCGATGCGGCGCTGGTGATTATGCCGCCGCTTGGCGCGCTGATGTTTCTCGCCGTGGGCCGCCATCCGGTGGCGGGTCTGCTGGCGGCGATCGCAGGCGTCGGCTGCGGGTTTACCGCTAATTTACTGATCGTTACCACCGACGTCCTGCTCTCTGGCATCAGTACCGAAGCGGCAAAAACGCTCGATGCCTCGCTACACGTCAGCGTTATCGATAACTGGTATTTTATGGCGACCTCAGTCATTGTCCTGACGCTGGTCGGCGGACTGGTCACTGATAAGTTGATCGAGCCGCGTCTGGGAAAGTGGCATGGAAAAAGCGATGAAACGCTGCAGACGTTAACGGCAGAGCAACACTTCGGTTTGCGTGTCGCGGGCATTGCCGCACTGCTCTTTGTGGCGGTTATCGCGCTGATGGTAGTACCAGAAAACGGTATCCTGCGCGATCCTGTCACGCACACCGTGATGCCCTCGCCATTTATAAAAAGCATCGTACCGCTGATTATCTTTTTCTTCTTTGTCGTGTCATTAGCTTACGGTATCGCCACGGGCAAAATTCGCCGTCAGGCCGATCTGCCGCAGTTAATGATTGAACCGATGAAAGAGATGGCGGGGTTTATCGTCATGGTCTTTCCGCTGGCCCAGTTCGTCGCCATGTTCAACTGGAGTAACATGGGCAAATTCATCGCTGTCGGCTTAACGGACATACTGCAGAGCACCGGAATGAACGGAATACCGGCGTTTCTCGGTCTTGCATTGCTGTCGGCATTTTTATGTATGTTCATCGCCAGTGGTTCGGCAATCTGGTCAATTCTGGCGCCAATCTTCGTGCCGATGTTTATGCTGCTGGGCTTTCACCCGGCATTTGCGCAGATCCTGTTCCGCATTGCCGATTCGTCAGTGTTACCGCTCGCGCCAGTATCGCCTTTTATACCGTTGTTCCTCGGTTTTTTGCAGCGTTACCGACCTGATGCCAAACTGGGCACTTACTACTCGCTGGTATTACCCTATCCGCTGATTTTCTTAGCCGTCTGGCTGCTGCTTCTGGTGGGGTGGTACCTGATGGGACTGCCTATCGGCCCCGGTATTTATCCACGATTACATTAACGTCATCATCGGTCAGGGACGGCCACCGAATATTTAACAAGGGACTGCGTTAACGGTTCAGTTACGTCACGTTTCGGCTTGTATTTATTATTCAATAACCTTTTAGCAGTATAGTTTGCCGACATAACGCCGTGATATTGTGGCCTATTGCCGAATAGAGTCTCAATGAAGGAATACCGATGCTGACGCTGTTGCAGGACAAAATCGACACCCCGCTGGGGCCACTGTGGGTGATTTGTGATGAGCAGTACCACTTACGCGCCGTGGAATGGGAAGAACATAGCGACCGCATGGCACAACTGCTGGATCTACACTATCGCAGTGAGGGATATCGACGTACTTCCGCCGTGAATCCTGGTGGGTTAAGCAGCAAACTCGCCGATTATTTCGCGGGGGATCTGCACGTCATCGACACACTCCCCACCGCCACGGCAGGTACGCCGTTTCAACGGGGCGTCTGGAACACGCTGCGCACAATCCCCTGTGGTCAGGTGATGCACTACGGCCAGCTTGCTGAAGCCCTGGGGCGTCCCGGCGCGGCGCGTGCGGTTGGCGCAGCTAATGGCGCGAACCCTGTTAGTATTGTGGTGCCCTGCCATCGGGTGATCGGGCGTAATGGCACAATGACCGGATACGCCGGCGGCGTACAGCGAAAAGAGTGGTTATTGCGCCACGAGGGCTATTTGCTCCTTTGAGCATAAATGCTTTTTCTGGAATCTTTTGGTAATTTTACAATTAAAATTACTCAGATAACTCATTTTTAAACAAGCTGTTAGGATTAATCATTGATTTCCCCTCCTAATATTGCGTCTTTGAGACGTTCTGGACTTACCTGCTCATCAAAAAGATGTTAAAATTGACTAATATCAATTAAAGCCTGAGCAGACTTATGATCCCGGAAAAGCGAATTATACGACGCATTCAGTCTGGTGGTTGTGCAATCCATTGCCAGGATTGCAGTATTAGCCAGCTTTGCATCCCTTTCACTCTGAACGAGCATGAGCTTGATCAGCTTGATAACATCATTGAGCGAAAAAAGCCGATCCAGAAAGGACAGACCTTATTCAAAGCTGGTGATGAGCTGAAATCGCTGTATGCAATTCGTTCTGGCACCATTAAAAGCTACACCATCACCGAACAGGGCGATGAGCAAATCACCGGTTTCCATCTGGCAGGCGATCTGGTTGGCTTTGACGCCATCGGCACCGGTCATCATCCGAGCTTTGCCCAGGCGCTGGAAACCTCAATGGTCTGCGAAATTCCGTTCGAAACGCTGGACGATCTTTCTGGCAAAATGCCCAATTTGCGTCAGCAGATGATGCGTCTCATGAGCGGCGAAATTAAAGGCGATCAGGATATGATTCTGCTGCTTTCCAAAAAGAACGCAGAAGAGCGTCTGGCGGCCTTTATCTACAACCTGTCTCGTCGTTTCGCCCAGCGCGGCTTTTCCCCGCGTGAATTCCGCCTCACGATGACCCGCGGCGATATTGGCAACTATCTGGGTCTGACGGTTGAAACCATCAGTCGCCTGCTGGGGCGTTTCCAGAAAAGCGGCATGCTGGCGGTGAAAGGGAAATACATCACCATCGAAAATAGTGACCTGCTGGCGCAACTTGCTGGCCAGGCTCGTAACGTCGCCTGATAACCCTTCCGTTTCCCGGTCAGATCGCGAATTTTTTCTAATTTGTTGATCTGACCTGGTTCATCCTCTGTTTCATTCCATCCATATAGGTTATCTTTTAATAACAGACTGTGGTGACAGTTGTAAGGAGCCCCTGTATGGCGAAGTATCAAAACATGCTGGTAGTCATCGACCCCAATCAGGACGATCAGCCTGCATTGCGGCGTGCGGTGTATCTGCACCAACGGATTGGTGGACGCATCAAAGCCTTTTTGCCGATCTATGATTTTTCTTATGAAATGACCACCCTGCTGTCTCCGGACGAGCGTACAGCGATGCGCCAGGGCGTCATCGGGCAGCGTACTGCCTGGATCCGTGAACAGGCCAAATTTTATATTGAGTCCGGCGTCCCCATTGATATTAAGGTCGTGTGGCATAACCGTCCTTTCGAGGCCATTATTCAGGAAATCATCAGCGATAAGCATGATTTAGTCCTGAAGATGGCGCATCAGCACGACAAACTGGAAGCCGTGATATTCACGCCCACCGACTGGCATCTGCTGCGCAAATGCCCATGCCCGGTATGGATGGTCAAAGATCAGCCGTGGCCGGAAGGGGGTAAAGCGCTGGTCGCGGTCAACCTTGCCAGCGAAGAGAACTATCATGATGCGCTTAATGAAAAGCTGGTAAGAGAGACGATCGAACTGGCGGAACAGGTTAATCATACCGAAGTGCATTTGGTTAGCGCGTATCCGGTAACGCCAATCAACATCGCCATTGAACTCCCTGATTTTGACCCCAGCGTATATAACGATGCCATCCGTGGTCAGCATCTGCTGGCAATGAAGGCGTTACGGCAGAAATTCGGCATTGATGAAAACCGTACCCACGTTGAAAAAGGCTTACCTGAAGAGGTGATCCCCGATCTGTCGGAGCATTTGCAGGCAGGTATCGTTGTGTTGGGGACGATTGGTCGTACAGGACTGTCGGCGGCCTTCCTCGGCAATACCGCTGAACAGGTTATCGACCACCTGCGCTGCGACCTGCTGGCGCTGAAGCCGGATCAGTACCAGACGCCAGTGGAGCTGGATGACGAAGAAGATGATTAGCCCGGCGTTTACTTCGTGTCTTCCGCCGCGCGGTTAAGCCATTCACAATGACTTAACCGCGCCTTTTGGGCCTGAAGGGAGCGTTAATTGATAGTTTTGCGGCGTGAACCGCTTCACGTCGCTTCATCCGATCCAGCGCCTGTCCCAGGATGCGCGCCTGCACCCTCGCCGGCTTCCTGATATGCTCCCCCGCGGTAGGCCAGCAATAAATCTGCGGCGACAGGAGTCGTGAAAATTATATACAGCACCATTCAGGCCCAGTCGTTTTATATTGCAGGCAAAAATAAAGGGCCTTTCGGCCCCTGACATCACAACAAACATCGGTAACGTAAAACGTTAGTGGATACCTAACCGCCATGCGTGATCGATCTCTTCTCTAAGCTCCAGGGCTGAGAGCGCCATTAAATCAGCGAACTCAAGTTCCAGTACTTTCAGCTTTTTCAGATACTGCGCGGGGGTCAAAGCAGCAGGGTCACGACGCAGAAATTCGATGGCCAGTTGCGTGGGGGTTAACTCGGTATCCATAATATCCTCTGGTTGGATGAAAAACTGATTTATTATAACACGCCTGACTGGCTATTTTATGAGCAAATGATAACGACATCACACATATAAAAAAGCCGTCTCAGAAGAGACGGCTTAAGAAGCAAAGGTTTTAAACGTGTTGTCTTACAACGCTTTCAGAATTGCATCGACGCTGGCTTTGGCATCGCCAAACAGCATCTGGGTATTCTCTTTAAAGAACAGCGGGTTCTGTACACCAGCATAGCCCGTATTCATCGAACGCTTAAACACAATCACATTCTGCGCTTTCCACACTTCGAGAACCGGCATGCCGGCGATCGGGCTGTGTGGATCGTCCTGGGCAGCCGGGTTGACCGTGTCGTTAGCGCCGATAACCAGCACGGTGTCGGTATCAGCGAAATCGTCGTTAATTTCGTCCATTTCCAGCACGATATCGTACGGAACTTTCGCTTCCGCCAGCAGTACGTTCATATGGCCTGGCAAACGCCCGGCAACCGGATGAATACCGAAACGCACCTTGATCCCACGCGCGCGTAATTTCTCCGTGATATCGGCAACCGGATACTGCGCCTGGGCCACCGCCATACCATAGCCTGGCGTGATGATCACCGACTGGGAGTTTTTCAGCATCTCCGCAGTTTCTTCTGCGCTGATTTCACGATGCTCCCCTACTTCTTCATCAGACGATGAAGACGTACCGTCGCTGCCGAAACCACCGGCAATAACGCTAATGAACGAACGGTTCATCGCCTTACACATAATGTATGACAGAATTGCACCGGAAGAACCGACCAGCGCACCGGTAACGATCAGCAGGTCGTTGCTGAGCATAAAACCTGCCGCCGCCGCGGCCCAGCCAGAGTATGAGTTCAGCATTGAAACGACGACCGGCATATCCGCACCGCCGATTGAGGCCACCAGATGCCAGCCAAACGCCAGCGCGATAACGGTCATCACCAACAGGCAAATTGCCTGCATCGCCACACTGTCGGTACGCACAAACACCACCAGCAGCAGGAAGGAAACGACCAGCGCCGCCAGGTTCAGCTTATGACGGTTCGGCAGCATCAGCGGCTTAGAGGAGAGTTTGCCGCACAGCTTACCAAACGCCACAACGGAACCGGTAAAAGTGACCGCGCCGATGAAGATACCGAGGAACACTTCGGTCAGATGAATATTGACCAGAATCTGTTCCATACCCGTTTCATGCTGCAAGTAGCTGTTAAAGCCCACCAGCACCGCCGCCAGACCGACGAAGCTGTGCAGGATTGCCACCAGCTCCGGCATTTCGGTCATTTCAACCTTCTTCGCCAGACGAATACCAATTGCGCCGCCGATCACCATCGCCAACAGAATCCACGCGATGTTGCTGCTGTCCGGCCCCAAAATGGTCGCCACCAGCGCAATCGCCATCCCGGCGATCCCGAAGTAATTACCCTGCTGAGAGGTCTCGTGTTTGGAAAGCCCTGCAAGGCTAAAAATAAACAGAATCGCGGCAACAATGTATGCAGCTGTAACTAATCCACCAGACATTTGTTACCCCTTATCCTTTGCGGAACATTTTCAGCATGCGCTGAGTGACGGTGAAACCACCAAAAATATTAATGCTGGCGATCAGCACCGCGATAAAGCTCAGGGCGCTAACCCAGCCGCCATGACCTATCTGTAGTAATGCACCAACCACAATGATGCCGGAAATCGCATTAGTTACCGACATCAGCGGCGTGTGCAATGCATGAGAAACGTTCCACACCACGTAGTAACCGACCACACAGGCGAGCGCAAAAACGGTAAAGTGGCCGAGGAACTCTTTCGGCGCCACGCTGGCCAGCCAGCCAAACAGAATAATCGCCAGCGCCATCAGCGCATATTTACGCCACGGCGAACCGGGTTTTGCTTCTTCCACCGGCGCTTCCACTTTCTTCGCGGCCGCCTGCGGCTGAGCGGACACCTGAATCGGTGGTGCAGGCCAGGTGATTTCACCCTCGCGAATAACGGTAACGCCCCGAATAACGACATCATCAAAATCGATCACGATATTGCCGTCTTTCTCTTTGCACAGCAGTTTAAGCAGGTTAACCAGGTTGGTCCCGTACAATTGAGATGATTGAGTCGGTAAGCGCCCCGGCAGATCGGTATAACCGATAATCTTCACGCCATTGTCGGTGGTGACGACCTGACCCGCCACGGTGTATTCGCAGTTGCCGCCGTTTTGCGACGCCAGATCAACAACCACGCTACCGGACTTCATGGTGTCGACCATTTCTCGGGTAATCAGCTTCGGTGCCGGTTTACCCGGAATCAGCGCCGTGGTGACGATAATATCGACGTCTTTCGCCTGCGCGGCGAACAGCTCCATCTCCGCCTTGATAAAGGCTTCAGACATCACTTTGGCATAACCGTCACCGCTGCCGGCTTCCTCTTTAAAGTCCAGTTCAAGGAACTCGGCGCCCATACTCTGCACCTGCTCTTTGACTTCCGGACGGGTGTCAAAAGCACGAACGATCGCGCCGAGGCTATTCGCCGCGCCGATGGCCGCGAGACCCGCAACCCCGGCCCCGATAACCATCACCTTCGCAGGAGGGACTTTCCCTGCCGCGGTGATTTGCCCGGTAAAGAAGCGACCAAATTCATGCGCGGCTTCAACAATTGCGCGATAACCGGCGATGTTGGCCATCGAACTCAACGCATCCAGCGACTGAGCACGAGAAATACGCGGCACCGAGTCCATCGCCATCACGTTAATGTTACGCGCCGCCAGTTTTTCCATCAGCTGCGAGTTTTGCGCAGGCCAGATAAAACTGATGAGCGTCGTGCCGGGATTAAGCAGTTGGATTTCATCGTCTTCAGGCGCGTTAACTTTCAGAATGACGTCTGACTGCCACACATCATTGCCGTTAACGATTTCCGCGCCAGCCTGAACAAAGGCTTCGTCGTCGAAACTGGCCAGTTTACCGGCGCCGCTCTCAACGACGACGCTAAACCCGAGTTTCAGCAACTGCTCCACCGTCTTCGGCGTGGCGGCGGCCCGGGTCTCCAGGGCTAGTTTCTCTCTTGGTACACCAATACGCATAGTTTTCCCTTCCATCGGTTTTTGATGATGGTTTGCTTTTCTTACAACCAACTGTCGAAGGGGCAAAGGACATGCTCCCTCCGACATATGTCTGAAAAATGAAACAGTAACAAACTTTTTATAACCTACTGAAAATACCGATTGTGATCTACAGCGATAAAACAGAAATTTTGATTTTATTGGCAAAACGCACGACTAACCGTGTCAGACAGCAATATTTGCCTTATTTTTATTCCTGTACCTGATAATTCGCTTAGCTGAGGGGGTAATTCACCATTTATCGCCATCAAGATCATTGCATTAACATTACATTAACTTATTAAAGTCATATCGATTATCGATTTTGCTGCTCAAGCGGCTGTTTTTTCAACATATCGGGAAATGTTATATTTCGTCCTTGTACGTTTCGGGCGGCGACATAAAATTGACGCAGACAGTCACGCGCGATAAATGCAATAATCAAATGTTTTCAGTCAACAACAACACCAGTACATGGTTTGCGCAAGGCAAAGGATTATTTTTATGAAGCTTAAGAACTCACTCCTGGCGTCTGCCCTTCTGGCTACGACCGCGATATCTGCCCATGCGGCGATCGAGCTGACGCCGGAGCAAGCGGCTGCGCTGAAGCCCTATCAGCGCGTGGAAATCACAGGCCGCTTTAACTCCATCGGCAACGCGGTGCAGGCCGTTTCCCGTAAAGCAGACAAAGAAGGCGCTGCGTCCTTTTATGTTGTCGATACGTCTGATTTTGGCAGCGGCGGCAACTTGCGCGTAACGGCCGATTTTTATAAACAAAATGCCCCACAGGCCGACGCGCCGAAAAATCGTATCATCAATGGCGTAATGGAATTACCGAAAGTTCAGGCCGTTGAACTGGAGCCTTTCGATACCGTCACCGTTCAGGGCTTCTACCGCAGCCAGCCGGAAGTCAACGACGCCATCTCCAAAGCGGCTAAAGCCAAAGGCGCGGCCTCTTTCTTTATTGTGCGCCAGATTGATGCAAACGACGGCGGCAACCAGCGTATCACCGCCTATATTTATAAAGCTGATGCCAAAAAACGTGTCCTGCAAAGCCCGGATGCTATCCCCGCTGATTCCCAGGCCGGGCGCGCCGCGCTGGCCGAAGGTGGTGCAGCAGCGAAAAAAGTGGAAATCCCCGGAGTCGCCACGTCAGCATCCGTCGGCGCGGGTACTGGCGTCGGTCGCTTTTTTGAAACCCAGTCTTCCAAAGGTGGGCGTTACACTGTCACGCTTCCGGATGGCACTAAAATCGAAGAAGTGAACAAAATCACCGCCGCGCAGATGATTCCTTTCGACAGTATCAAGTTCACCGGCAACTACGGCAATATGACGGAAATCTCCTACCAGACGGCGAAACGCGCCGCTAAAAAAGGCGCGAAATATTATCACATTACCCGTCAGTGGCAGGAGCGCGGCGGCAACATCACCATCAGCGCCGATCTGTACAAATAAACCTTATTGGGTTGCATAAGGCGCCTTCACATAACCGAAAGCGCCTTATTTTTCGTTCACACCCCACGGTAGACACTTCTGCACGATGCCGGTAAATGCCACTGCTTCGCTTTTTTTCGCTTCCTCCATTGCATGCGTACAAAACACTTCGTAAAATCCCGCACCTCAGCGAAATCATCCATTTTTATGCGATTTTGCAAAATAAATATTCTTATCGCTGCCCTGGGCCAAAACGGTAAGTGAACCCGCCCAGATGGGCCAGACGCTGAGTCTGCAATTCAGCATTTCAGGAAGACAATGGAAAAGAAACTGGGCCTGAGTGCCCTGACCGCATTGGTACTTAGTTCAATGCTGGGTGCTGGTGTATTCAGTTTGCCGCAAAACATGGCCGCCGTAGCCAGTCCGTCGGCGTTGCTTATCGGCTGGAGCATCACCGGCCTGGGGATTCTGTTCCTCGCCTTTGCCATGCTGCTGCTTACGCGCATTCGTCCCGAACTCGACGGCGGCATTTTTACCTATGCCCGGGAAGGCTTTGGCGAACTGATTGGCTTCTGTTCCGCCTGGGGTTACTGGCTGTGTGCGGTTATCGCCAATGTCTCCTATCTGGTTATCGTTTTCTCCGCGCTAAGTTTCTTTACCGATACCCCGGAACTGCGCCTGTTTGGCGAAGGTAACACCTGGCAGTCAATCGTCGGCGCATCGGTGTTGCTGTGGATCGTGCACTTTCTGATTTTGCGCGGCGTACAAACTGCGGCAAGTATCAATCTGGCGGCGACCCTTGCCAAGCTACTACCTCTTGGCGCGTTTGTCGTATTAGCTGCTATCGCCTTTCGCACAGAGACATTCCGTCTGGATTTTAGCGGACTGGCGCTGGGCGTACCGGTGTGGGAACAGGTGAAAAATACCATGTTGATCACCTTGTGGGTTTTTATCGGCGTCGAAGGCGCGGTCGTCGTTTCCGCACGGGCCCGGAATAAACGGGACGTAGGCCGCGCGACGCTGCTGGCGGTGCTGTCGGCATTGACGGTCTATCTGCTGGTGACCCTGCTCTCGCTGGGCGTCATGCCTCGCAGTGAACTGGCGGAAATCCGCAACCCGTCGATGGCTGGATTGATGGTCAACATGATGGGACGCTGGGGGGAAATTGTTATCGCTGCCGGGTTGATTATCTCCGTCTGCGGCGCTTATCTGAGCTGGACGATTATGGCGGCGGAGGTCCCTTATCTGGCGGCGACGCATAAAGCTTTCCCGCGCCTCTTCGCCAGCCACAATAAAAATAACGCGCCATCAGCTTCACTCTGGCTGACCAACATCAGCGTGCAGGTTTGTTTGGTGTTGATCTGGCTAACCGGCGCCGATTATAACACGCTGCTTACCATCGCCTCCGAGATGATTCTGGTGCCTTATTTCCTTGTCGGCGCCTTTCTGCTGAAGATTGCCGAACGCCCGCTACATAAGGCGGTAGGCGTTGGGGCCGGTATTTATGGCGTATGGTTATTATATGCATCTGGCCCTGTGCATTTGCTTTTGTCGGTGATACTTTACGCTCCGGGTCTACTGGTTTTCCTGTACGCCCGTCGTACTCACCAGTACGAGCGTTCGCTAAAACGCCGTGATCTGGCACTCATTATTTTTTTACTGGTTGCCGCCCTACCAGCCACGTGGATGCTGGTGGGGTAAGCGGTTACCCTGCCGCTGAATTCGAAGGAGATATCCATGGCTGACATCCAGCCTCGCCCGATCCTGATTACCGGCGGAGGCCGTCGCATCGGCCTCGCTCTGGCTCGCCATTTTCTGGCTCAGCAACACCCTGTTATCATCAGCTACCGCACGTACTATCCAGCCATTGATGAGCTGCGCGACGCGGGAGCCGTTTGCCTGCACGGGGATTTCAGTGATGATGACAGCATTCTGGCGTTTGCTGAAGAGGTGAAAGCGCATGCTCGCGGCGGTTTGCGAGCCATTATTCATAACGCCAGCGGCTGGATGGCGGAAAAACCCGGAACGCCATTAACCACCGTGCTCTCCAGCATGATGCAAATTCATGTCAACGCCCCCTATCTGCTTAATCACTCGCTGGAGAGCCTGTTGCGCGGTCACGGTCATGCCGCCAGCGATATAATCCACATTACCGACTACGTCGTGGAGCGCGGCAGCGACAAACATATTGCTTACGCGGCCAGTAAAGCGGCGCTGGATAATATGGGCCGCTCGTTTGCCCGCAAGCTGGCGCCGGAAATTAAAGTTAACGCCATTGCCCCATCGCTGATTTTATTTAATGAAGGCGATGATGCGGATTACCGTAAACAGGCGCTTGATAAATCGCTGATGAAGATTGCGCCAGGTGAAAAAGAGATCATCGACCTGATCGAATACCTGCTCGACAGTTGCTATGTTACTGGTCGTTCATTCGCCGTTGACGGTGGCCGCCACCTGCGTTAATGAAAGCGACTCCAGCCAATAATTAACAGCCACGCGCACAAACTCCAGCACCCGACTGCGCCTGCCAGAGCAAACGGCAGGCGCATAATCCCGGTAAAATACCACAGTGAAAACAAATAGATAAAATACGGTATTATCGACCACATACCGAATACGATTGTGGTACGCAGCGCTTCAATACCCCGCTCGCTGGCGACGATATAGTGCGCTATCAGCGCAAAGGTAGGAAATAATGGAATCAACCCGGCGATATAGTAATTTTTTGTTTTGGACAGTACGCCAATCAGGACAACGACCAGAGCCCCGAGCAACGCTTTAATCAACAGCCCCATTCCTTTTCCTTCACCATTAACTAACAAGTATTCACAGCATAACGGAAGAACATTTGTTTATATACCCGTCATACTTCAAGTTGCATGTGCGTTGGCTTTCCTCGTTCACCCCAGTCACGTACTGGAGTACGCTCCCGGGGATTCACTGCGTCGCCGCCTTCCTGCAACTCGAATAATTTAGGGTATAAAAGAATAATGGCAGGCAAATTAAAGGCGGTGTATGTTAATTCCCGCATTCTGGTATCCACCGCAGTCGTTTCTGCATACAATCTGGCTGCGGTTTCCACAAAACCCTTTTTCTGTAGCTGGTGAAACTGTGAGCGACCTGAATCCATGTATGACATGCGGAGCCTGTTGTGCGTTTTTTCGTGTCTCTTTTTACTGGGCTGAGGGCTGTGACGCAGGCGGCACGGTTCCCGTTGAGCTTACTGAACAAATTTCGCCATACCACCGGTGTATGGTCGGAACCAACCAGAAGCATCCCCGCTGCGTTGCGCTTGCCGGTACGCCGGGGCAATCAGCATGCTGCACGATTTACGAAGACCGCTCTTCCACATGCCGCGAATTCGCCATGTCCGGCGAGGACGGAAAGGTCAATGAGGCCTGCAATCGCGCGCGGGCAAAATACGGTTTGCCGCCTCTACTCCCTTTGTCCGTGGCGCATACCGTAGCCGACAAACAATGATCCATTCTCTTTTTCAGGGCGGCGCATCATTTATATCTGTTGAGGATGTCATTGATTTGTCGGGCGTCATGTTTGCTTTCAGATACGGCCTTGCTTTTCATTCATCATCCGGAGGCTCGCTTCATGACGAACCCGATAAGTCGCATGAATGCACAGATGGTTTACAATGTTTATGGCACGTGGCTGGCAGCAAACAGCCATTCACAGGTCAACGTCCTGTGCCCGTAACTGGGCCCACGTCTCCGGACGCGAGTGAAAGTGACCTGACACAATAAATTCAATTCGTTAATAAAAAGTGCAACGCATAAAATATGAATAAGATCGTTTTTGTTGAGGATGATCCGGAGGTGGGCGCGCTGATCGCCGCTTATCTGGGAAAGCATGATATGGACGTGGTTGTTGAACCACGAGGCGACCAGGCGGAAGAGGTTATCGCCCGCGAACAGCCGGATCTGGTGTTACTGGATATCATGCTGCCGGGTAAAGACGGCATGACGCTGTGCCGGGATTTGCGCGGCCAGTGGCGGGGCCCCATCGTACTGCTCACCTCCCTGGACAGCGATATGAACCATATTTTATCGCTCGAAATGGGCGCCAGCGATTATATTCTGAAAACCACGCCGCCGGCCGTGCTATTGGCCCGCCTGCGCCTGCATCTTCGTCAGCATATCGCCGCGCCGGGCGCCGGGGCGCCCTCTTCGCTTACCCCCCATAAATCCATTAGCTTTGGCTCCCTGACCATTGATCCGGTCAATCGACAGGTGACGCTAAGCGGCGACGGCGTGTCACTCTCTACAGCGGACTTCGATCTGTTGTGGGAACTGGCCACACACGCCGGGCAAATTATGGACCGGGACGCCCTGCTGAAGAATCTGCGCGGCGTCAGTTACGATGGCATGGACCGCAGCGTCGATGTTGCCATTTCGCGTTTACGCAAAAAACTTCTCGATAATGCAACTGAACCCTATCGTATTAAGACGGTACGCAATAAAGGCTACCTGTTTGCCCCGCACGCCTGGGATAACTAATTCACGGATCAGGTTGTGGAGAAACTGCCCGGGCTGTTTTAGTGCGTGGAGAATTTTCAACTCGCCTGATTAAAATTAATCATTTTATTTCAATACGTTATATTCAATTTAGCAACCGACGGGTACGGTCTTTTTCATGCCAATGATTGTACCCCGTCCCTGGAAATGCTTGCGAATTTCGCCCCATTTTGCGCAGCCGCTGGCGTCATGTTGACCCGTACGATTGAGGGTTATGTGTTTTAATTCCGGGTTTCATGTAATTTTCCACTCTGGAAAACCCACTGTGTTTCAGCCAAATACTCTGCTTCTTTTGGTTCATGTGTCACCAGAATTACCGTCACGTCGTACTGGCGTAACCCTCTGACTATTTCCCACAAGCGTGAACGAATACCCCAGTCCAGATTTGAAAAGGGCTCATCAAGAAGCAACAATCGCGGCCGGGATACCAGCGCTCTGGCTAACGCTGCTCGTTGTTGCTCGCCACCGGAAATCTGTCGGGGGTAACAGTCCGCCAGATGCGCAATCCCCATATCGTCAAGTACAGACATTTGTTTCTGCCTTGAACGCGGCAAACCGGCCGCGTACTGCGCCAGTGCCAGATTCCCCGCGACCGTCAGATACGGAAACAGATACAGTCGCTGATTGAGATAACGACAGGGACGCTGCCAGGGTGGGATCGTATTGATTGATTTTCCGTCAAGACATATTTCTCCTTGATAAGAGATTATCCCCGCAATAGCATTCAGTAGTGTCGTTTTGCCGCTGCCCGATGGCCCGGTAATGGCAGTACAGATCCCTTCCGAAACATGGAAATCCAGTTCATTAAACGCCTGCGTGGTTAAATGCTCAACGCGCAGCATGAACGTTTTCCTTATAAATATGCTGTACCCGATGCAGTACCAGCAGCAATATTCCCGCCAGAAAAATCAACACCAGCGCGCAGCCAATGGCGAGAGAAAAATCTCCGCTGGCGATATTCAGGTAAACCGCAATCGGCAGGGTTTCAGTCTTCAGGCGTGTCGCGCCAGCCAGCATTAACGTCGCGCCAAACTCGCCGAGTGCCCTGGCGAGTGCCAGAATGCTGCCCCCCAATAACGTGTGCCAGCACAGCGGGATTTCCACCAGGATCAGGGAGCGCAGCGGCGTCAGCCCCAGATTCCAGGCTGTCGTAATAAATGCCGGATCAATTGAAGAAAACGCAGCGCTGGCAGAACGTAAAATAATCGCGCTGGCAACATAAGTCTGAGCGATCACCACGCCAAATGGCGAAAACAACACATCGGCTAGACCTGGCGCCACCGTCGCCAGGGGGCCACGTTGACCGAGTAAAAGCAGCAAACCGATGCCGACGATCAAAGGGGGTGTTACCAGAGGAATATCAAGCAACATATTGACAATATCTTTACCTCGGAAGTTCATCCGTGCCACCGCCCATCCGGCAGGGATAGCAATCAACAGCGACAGTAGCAGGGAGAGCAGAGCCGTTCCCAGTGAGAGCATGACAGCGAAAAATAGTTCAGGCTCCTGCAGAACCTGGATAAGCGTGGTCAGATCCAGCTCAAACACCAGCGATAATAACGACCCTATCACCAGAATCAGCAGCAAACCAAGCGGCAGCAGCGTCAGTTTAGCCACGGTAATTATTCATTAATGGGCAGGTAGCCCATATCGGTGAAGACCTTAATACCCTGTGCTGACGTAAAATAGTCTGCCAGCTGGCGCGCGATTTCAGGATGTTTACTGGTCCGCAGAATCGCCAGCGTGGCAATTTCATCCGGCGTACCTGCTGGCGTCGGCAGAAGAACCAGCGTGTCTTTATTTTTCACGGCGTCAGTACGGCCGATAACCGCCGCATCCACATCGCCGTTGAGCAGATACATCACCAGTTGCTTAATTGTCGCCGTTCTGACCACCACTTTTTCCCGCAAGGCATTGCCATAGCCGGAAAGCGCTAACAACTTCTCGCCGCTTTTGCCCAGCGCAATCGCCTTCGGGTCACCCATTCCGAGTTTTAGATGACTTTTCGCCAGTTCAGCAAAGGTGGTAATACCGTCAGCTTTATCCTTCCGAATCGCCATGACCGGGGTATGGTGTACCAGTGGGAAAGACTCTTGCAGTTCACCTTCCGACTTAATTTTATCGACATAATCAGCGGAGCCAGGCAGAAATAAATCGCCCTGCCGGGTTAACTCAAAACGGGCAAGAATCTGCCCTGAGCCACCGTATTCTACCGTGACGTGTTGGCCTGTCTCTTTTTCGAAACGCGAGACAATTTTATCTACCGGCGTACGTAAACCCGCCCCGGCATAAAGATGGAGATCGGCGGCGGTGGAAATAAAGCTACAGCACAGCAGTATGCCGGAAAGTAGGTATTTTATTGGCTTCATGAATCCGTCCTCGTCAAAAAATTCATTTGTTCATCCCTGTGCTCACATATCGTTATATACGTGGTTACATAACCATATATAACCATATTCCTGCACCTTTCAATAGCTTTATACTGTTCCCAGTCAACTGGATGTTGTCAGTCGGGGCGAACCCTGCTTTCATGACCAGTCAACCAGGCATAACAAGGCAGATATGGCTTTTCACACCTATTCTGCCTGGATAAATGCTCTCGACAGCGTTCAGGTTTCGTTCCTGAATCAGTGCTTTGGCAGATATATCAATGCCGCCATAGCGCTCCTGAGGATAAAAATCAGGTAGTTAACATATTGATTTATTGGTGAAATTTAATGAAAAAACTGTTTGTGCAGTTTTACCTGTTGCTGTTTGTCTGTTTCCTGGTAATGACCATGATGGTTGGCCTGGTGTACAAATTCACCGCCGAACGCGCAGGACGTCAGTCGCTGGACGATTTAATGAAGAGTTCGCTGTATCTGATGCGCAGCGAATTACGAGAGATCCCACCGCGCGACTGGAGCGAAACCCTTAAAGAGCTGGACCTGAATCTCTCTTTCGACCTGCATATCGAACCCATCAGCAAATTCAAGCTTTCGGAAAGCTCAATGCAACATTTGCGCGCCGGGGATATTGTCGCTCTGGATGACCAGTACACGTTTATCCAGCGCATCCCCCGCAGCCACTATGTGCTGTCCGTAGGCCCGGTCCCCTATCTCTATTTTCTGCATGAGATGCGTCTCCTTGATCTGGCGCTAATGGCCTTTATCGCTATCTCGCTGGCCTTTCCGGTATTTATCTGGATGCGTCCTCACTGGCAGGATATGTTGCGTATTGAAACCGCCGCCCAACGCTTCGGCGAGGGGCACCTTAGCGAGCGAATTCATTTCGACAGCATGTCCAGCTTTGAACGGCTGGGCGTGGCGTTTAATCAGATGGCCGATAACATCAATGCGCTTATCGCCAGCAAAAAACAGCTAATTGACGGCATTGCCCACGAACTGCGCACGCCGTTGGTCCGCCTGCGTTACCGTCTGGAGATGAGTGAGAACCTCACAGAGGCCGAATCGCAGGCGTTAAATCGCGATATCGGTCAACTGGAAGCGCTGATAGAAGAACTGTTGACCTATGCGCGCCTTGACCGTCCGCAAAATGAACTGAAATTAACCACGCCCAACTTTCCGGTGTGGATTCGTGTCCACATTGAAGATATTCAGACGGTTAATCCCCAGCGCGAGGTTACGCTACGCGAAGTCATTACCGGAAATTATGGCGCTCTGGATATGCGCCTGATGGAGCGCGTGCTGGACAATCTGGTGAATAACGCATTGCGCTACAGTAACCAGCGTATACAGATCAGCCTGACGCTACAGGGATCGCGAGCAACACTGCGGGTAGAAGACGATGGTCCGGGAATTGCGCCTGATGAACGGGAACGGATTTTCGAGCCATTTGTACGCCTTGATCCCAGCCGTGATCGCGCCACCGGCGGCTGCGGGCTTGGCCTGGCTATCGTCCACAGTATCGCCCAGGCGATGTCAGGTGAGGTCCGCTGTGAGGAAAGCTCGCTTGGGGGCGCCCGCTTTTCCTTTAGCTGGCCGGTTTATCACCAACTGCCTGATCTTACCTCCTTACCTGATTAGCCCTTGCGCAGGTGCCTGGGTCTGCGTATAGTTTAAAATCATATAGTATGTTGTAACTAATGCGGGAAACTATGGCCAGCTACGATCTCGTTGAACGCCTAAATGACACCTTTCGCCAACTGGAGCATGAGCTACAGTCACTCCAGTTGACGCTGAGCAACTACCGTCTGCTGGCCGCTCGGGTATTTGAGCTGCCGCCGGTAAGCAAAGACGCCGAACATCAACCGCTGAACAGCATCAATGTCGTTCAGCATACCGGTAAAACTGCACTGGAGATGGCCCTCAGACACTACAGCCATTTGTTTATCCAACAGCAGTCGGAAAGCCGAAGCAGTAAAGCGGCGGTACGTTTGCCTGGGGCGATTTGCCTGCAAACCACTGTTACCGAGCAGAATGCATTGTTGCAAAAAATCGCGCATATCAACGCCCTCAAAACAACCTTTGAGAAGATTGTCACCGTTGATTCCGGCCTCCCCTCCACCGCGCGCTTTGAATGGGTCCACCGCCATTTGCCGGGGTTGATTACGCTAAGCGCCTATCGGACGCTGACGCCGCTGGTCGACCCGAATACCATCCGTTTCGGCTGGGCCAATAAACATATAATTAAAAATCTGACTCGCGATCAGGTGCTCATGCAACTGGAGAAAAGCCTCCAGTCGCCACGGGCGGTTCCCCCCTGGACGCGTGAGCAGTGGCAAAGCAAACTGGAGCGAGAGTATCAGGATATCGCTGCCCTGCCGCAGCGGGCAAAGCTAAAAATTAAACGGCCAGTGAAAGTACAGCCTATCGCCCGGGTCTGGTATAGCGGGGAACAAAAACAGATACAATACGCCTGCCCGGGGCCAATGGTTGCGCTGATATCCGGTACGAAAGGCGTTAACGTACCGGATTTGGGTGAATTGCTGAACTATGATGCCGATAATGTACAGTATCGACATAAACCCCAGGCGCAGACGCTAAGATTACTGATTCCGCGTCTGCATTTATGGCTGGCTGGCGAGTAACTATGCTGCGACATGGATTCCGGGCGTCGTCAGTGGCCAAACTTCGCTTCTGTCAGCAGGCCTCATCATGCCGGATGTCTGAGTTCCATTCGCTGAATTTTACCCACAATAAACACGTAACTTAAAATAACCACTGCGCCATTAGCGACCACATACACCAGCGCACCACCAAAAGATCCTGTCTGTTGAATAATGTAACCAATAACAATCGGTGTGGTAATTGCGCCAATCTGAGTTATCAGATTAAGCACGCCACCACTGAGCCCCATAATTTCTTTCGGTGCGGTATCTGCATTAATTGTCCAGCCAAGGGCACCAAATCCTTTACCGAAAAATGACAGACACATAATGATAACAACCAGTACATTCGAGTTGGTGTAATTACATGCAACCATACTCATACACAATAGCATACCGAAAATAATTGGCGTTTTACGTGCAACTGATAACGAACAGCCTCTGCGTAAGAGCTTATCTGACACGACGCCGCCCAATACGCCGCCAATGCAGCCACATATCGCCGGTAATGCCGCAATAAAGCCAGCATGGAGAATGGTCATACCTCGTCCTTTAACAAGATAAATCGGGAACCAGGACAAGAAAAACCAGGTAATAGCATTTACGCAGTAATTACCCAGATAAATCCCTAATAACATACGATTGCTTAGCAACTGTTTAATATAGAAAAGCTGGTTTGTTTTGCACGGTGTTTTCTGCTTAGCCGGACTATCCATTTCGACCAGAGCACCGCCCTCTTTAATATAATTAAGTTCCTCACTGCTCAGCCCAGGATACTGGGTCGGGCTATACATTTTTTTCATCCAGACAAAAGATAAAATAATGGCAATACTGCCCATCACAATAAAGACATAAGTCCAACTAACTTCCTGGGTAATCCATCCCAATAATGGAGTAAATACCACCAATGCCGCATATTGCGAAGCATTAAAAATAGCAGAAGCCGTGCCTCGCTCGCGCACCGGAAACCAGGCGGAAACAATCCGACTATTTGCTGGCATTACTGGCGCCTCAGCCATTCCCACCAAAAAACGCAGGCTGAACAACAAGACGACAGCAAATGAAAAATAATGCACAAAACCCTGAGAAAACGAAAAAATCCCCCAGAATAAGATAGAACATCCATAAACAACTTTAGAACCAAAACGGTCAAGCAGCCATCCTCCGGGGAGTTGCGAAAACGTATATGCCCAACCAAATGCTGAAAAAATATATCCCATCTGCACCATATTAAGGTTCAAATCTGCTGCTATTCTCGGACCTGCTATTGATATTGTTGAACGGTCTGCATAGTTTACTGTGCTGACCACAAACAGTAGCAGTAGCATTAAATAACGGACTTTTACCGTTCTGGTTGATACGGACGTAGTGGTTTCCACCATAATAGACACCTGCGTTAAATAATTTAAAATCAGCACTGTCACATAAAGTGACTATGTGACAAGACATTCATTTTCAATGACTGCTGGTCAATAATTTCATTAATTAATGATATTTATTCAACATATGAAAATATGTATATCCCCAGCGTAAAACCGAAGGAAACCGCCTACCGTCACAACATGCCAAGATAAAAAGATGATACCTGTAAGTGATTACCTATACGCAATACCTCATATGTTTTAATAATTAGTATAGGACCATGCACAGACAAGTTGATTATGCAGTCGTCCAAAAACCAAGCTTTTTTATGCCGGGATTTTTGTCAATACGCCAACAGCAAGTGAGCAAAATCACACTTCTGGCCACCTCTTTTCTCTCCATTTATATACCCGCACAATATTTAACATATAATAAACATCATATTTCAAGCCCTTTACACCCGTCAACCACACCAATAAAAAGCAAATATTGTTTACACTCATGCAAAAGACACAATCCAATGCTGTACAGAAACTTTAAATATCTGGCCTTTTTTTAGGCGCTTGCACAGTGAACAACATCGTTGATATTTACTATCCTGAAGTGATATTTAATTCAGCGGCATATTTTTCCTTACACGGAGAGCCAATAATGGTGATTTTTACAGTATGCCCTTCCATCTTATTCCTTACGAGGTTTGGTTATAAATCAAAAAATCGTTAACAACAATGCATGTATTGTTGTATTCGAACCTTGCTGATTTCATTATCGAGATAAGAGAATTTTTTATGCTAAATACGCAAAGCAGTCCCATCATTACTGAGATGAAGGTTATTCCGGTAGCCGGATATGACAGCATGTTATTAAACATTGGCGGAGCCCATAGCTCGTGGTTCACTCGCAATCTGGTCATACTAAAAGATAATGCCGGCCACACAGGAGTTGGCGAGGCACCAGGTGGTGACGTCATACTGGAAACACTTAAACAAGCTATTCCGTTGGTAGTGGGTAAAGATGTTGCCCGAATGAATAAGATCGTGCATCAGGTACATACTGGCAACCAGGCCTCTGACTTTGCGGCATTTGGCGGTGGGGCCTGGACCTTTGAACTACGAGTAAACGCGGTAGCAGCACTTGAAGCCGCACTGTTGGATCTGGCGGGACAGTTTCTCGGTGTGCCCGTCTGTGAGTTACTTGGCCCCGGAAAACAACGTGATGCTGTGACGGTACTTGGTTATTTGTTTTATATCGGAGACAGAGAAAAAACGGATTTACCCTATCAGGCGGGTGAAACAGGAAAACATGAGTGGTATCACTTGCGCCATCAGTCTGCACTTAGCAGTGATGCTGTTGTGCGCCTGGCTGAAGCAGCGCAGGCGCGTTATGGGTTTAAAGATTTCAAACTGAAAGGGGGGGTATTTCCAGGCGAACACGAAATTGAAACCGTAACGGCACTGCATAAACGTTTCCCTGACGCCCGAATTACTGTCGATCCTAATGGCGCCTGGTTACTGGATGAAGCCATTCAGCTATGTAAAGGAATGAAAGATGTTCTGACCTACGCTGAAGACCCATGTGGAGCAGAACAAGGATTTTCCGGGCGCGAAGTCATGGCTGAATTCCGCCGGGCAACTGGTCTGCCCGTGGCAACCAATATGATAGCCACCAACTGGCGTGAAATGGGTCACGCCATTATGCTGAATGCGGTGGATATTCCCCTTGCCGACCCTCATTTCTGGACAATGACCGGCGCAGTCCGTGTTGCTCAGTTATGTCATGACTGGGGGCTGACCTGGGGTTGCCATTCTAACAATCACTTTGATATTTCTCTGGCGATGTTTACACATGTTGGGGCCGCAGTACCTGGTCATCCCACCGCCATTGATACGCACTGGATTTGGCAGGAAGGTAACCAGCGTCTAACCCAATCCCCGTTGCAAATTGTTGATGGTAAAATTAACGTTCCCACAGCCCCCGGGCTTGGGATTGAACTGGACTGGGCTCAGGTTGAAAAAGCCCATTCACTCTACAAATCATTGCCAGCTGGCGGCCGTAATGACGCAAAAGCGATGCAATATTTGGTTCCGGGCTGGACATTTGACCGTAAACGGCCGGCATTTGGACGCGGCTAATTAAACCAGCCTCACTCGGTGAACGAACAGTACGTTGATATAACCTGCCGTTTGCATACGGCAGGCTATTTTTATTGTGTTTACATCGAAACAGGAGGGACCTTTTCCGCCATTCCTGCCGATGCAGGTAAGGCTAGTTTATAAATATGATAAGGGCGTATCACCGCATCTTTTCCCTCAGGCCCGCGATTTGCCGCCAGTCTGCCTGATTGCGGACAAGGTATATATAACTCATGCTTGTTCGAAATAAACATCGCATCCGGTCCCCACAAGCGCTCATCTTCGACAACAACCTGCAATGTACCATCAGGAGCAAGTACCGTGATTCTCGGCCTGTCGAATTCTGCCAGGTAAATATTTCCTTTACTATCTATCGCCGTCCCCACCAGTGTCGGCGTATCGTAAACAAACTGAACACGTTCTCCAAGCGCATGCTCAGGCAACTTTTCATCCCGCAATGCGTTCGTTGGGACTTTATACAACGGCCCTGTCAATGGTTGATAATAAAGCCATTTTCCATCAGGACTAATTTCTATTGGATCGGCATTCACCATAACCATAGAGCCATCGCTTTTTTGCAATAACTGCCCTTTTTCACCTATCGGGGGACGGGTGCTGGTCGCCTGCGTTGAATAATGACCAGCTAATCTGCGTAACATCGTTCCCGTTTTCTGATTGATGACAATTATCGCACCAAGACCAGAATCGGTCAGGTAGATGTTCTCCTTGTCAAGCCGTAGATCATTAATATTCCCGCCTTCAGGCAAAATAGTTTCATCGAATGTAAATCGGCGCAGTAATTTCCTTGTTTTAATATCAAATTGTAAAAGTTTCTGGGCGTCACGGCTAAGATTTTTATTCCCCTGATCAACAACCCATAACGTATCATCATCAAAAATATGAATTGTATTAACACAAACAAAAACATCCTCTCCATTACTGTCTCCCACCCCCTGATTCCATTTCCCGCCAGGAAAAGGCTGCAAACTTCCATTCGGTAAAATTTCAGCAACTGACGGCGTTTTTTCATTTGTGGGCCAACGAGGTAACCCCGCAAATAAGCGACCTGTTCGGGTAACAGCAACAGCATTACATAACCAGGGTAGACTTGCCACTTCCGTCAGTTTTGACGACAATGTATGGGCATTTTGATAATTGTAGTGAAACTCTTCCGCCCGGCCAATTTTCGTTTTAAATAATAATGCCAGTGTTGTTGTCATTAATGTTGCCTTGCAAAAATCACGCCTTTTCATTATACACTCCCATTGCCAGTAAATTATTCACATAATGATATTACCTCGGTAATCACTCCTCTCTATTGGGCGACACCACAAAGAAAATGCAAACACTGCGGTTATTTATTAATCAAATGAATAATAACTAGTGACCTTGTTCACAAATTAATGAACCTGTACCCTAATGAACCGCAAGCATAGTCTGGTATTCAATCCTTAGCCCACAATGCTTCGTCTCAGTTAAGAGCATAAACTTAACGCCGATCCCAACATGGTTAATTAGTATTGTATCTGAACATGGGCTACACGAGACAAGAAGCAGCAATATACACGCGCATCTGAGAATTAACGCGCTATGTCTGCCCTCTGGGCCGTGCTGAAAAACATTCAAAATATAGTCGTATATATCTGGCGTATTGAGGACCAAAATAGCAAGGGAAACACCCTGATGGGATACTCTTTTTAATCTCCGGAATCCGTTGCACCATGTGCAGAAAGAGGGACGAAACCGGTACGGAAGGCGTTCCGTACCGGTTTCGGGAGAATGCCTGAACAGTATGCGGTACATACTATCCCGGCGTAAACAACAGCCGCAGACGCTAAAATTACTGACTCCGCGTCTGCACCTGTGGTGGGCTAGCGAGTTGCCATACTGCCGACCATCTGCTCCGGGCGAACCCAGTTGTCAAATTCCGCTTCTGTCAGATAGCCAAGCGCCAGCGCGGACGCCTTCAGTGTCAGCCCCTCTTTGTGCGCCTTTTTAGCGATTTCCGCCGCTTTATCATAGCCTATATGGGTATTCAGCGCGGTTACCAGCATCAGCGACTCATTAAGCAACTGGCTGATGCGCTCACGGTCAGGTTCAATCCCCACCGCGCAATGCGCGTTAAAGCTCTCCATCCCATCGGCCAGCAGCCGCACGGATTGCAGGAAGTTGTGGATCACCATCGGACGGTAGACGTTGAGTTCAAAGTTACCCGATGCGCCACCGATATTCACCGCCACATCATTACCCAGCACCTGACAGCACAGCATAGTCATGGCTTCACACTGGGTCGGATTGACTTTACCCGGCATAATCGATGAACCCGGTTCATTTTCCGGGATCGCGATTTCACCAATCCCGCAGCGGGGGCCGGATGCCAGCCAGCGAACATCGTTAGCGATTTTCATCAGCGAAGCGGCCAGTCCTTTTAGCGCACCATGCGCATGTACCAGCGCATCAACGGTCGCCAGCGCTTCAAATTTATTCGGCGCGGTGACAAACGGCTGACCGCTAAGGGTCGCCAGTTCGGCAGCGACACGCACGGCATATTGCGGATGAGTATTCAGCCCGGTTCCCACCGCCGTACCGCCCAGCGCCAGTTCCGCCAGATGTGGCAGACTATTCTCGATATGTTTCAGATTATGTTCAAGCATGGCAACCCAGCCGGAAATCTCCTGCCCGAGCGTCAGCGGCGTCGCGTCCTGCAGGTGGGTACGGCCGATTTTAACAATGTCGTTAAACGCGACGGATTTATCATCGAGGGTCTTTTTCAGCACATTGAGCTGCGGTATAAGCTTTTCCCGTAGCGCAATCATCGCCGCCACGTGCATCGCGGTCGGGAAGACATCATTAGAGCTCTGGCTCTTATTGACATCATCGTTTGGGTGAACCTTACGCTCCATCCCTCGCACCCCGCCCAGCAGTTCACTGGCGCGATTGGCCAGCACCTCATTCATATTCATATTACTTTGGGTGCCTGAGCCGGTTTGCCAGATAGCCAACGGGAACTCATCCGGATGCTTGCCTGCCAGCACTTCATCCGCGGCCTGAATAATTGCTTCTGCTTTCTCCGCGGCAAGCAAACCGAGATCCTGATTCACTTTCGCCGCCGCGCGTTTGGTCAGCGCCAGCGCATGGATAAGCTCGACCGGCATCTTTTCCGTTGATATGCGGAAATGTTCCAGCGAGCGCTGGGTTTGCGCGCCCCATAGCTTATCGGCAGGCACATCGATTGCGCCCATTGAGTCTTTTTCACTGCGATACGTTGTCATTACTTTCTCCTTGGATTCAACGTGCGTAATAGCGACAAAGCTCACCTGCTTAAAGCGTTAAGTATTGGACAAATTTATACGTTGTTTTAGTGGTTCGTGCCGCTAAACGGCATAAAAAACCGCCCCGAAGGGCGGCTGATATCATTTCACGCAATGCGCACACTGCGAATTCTGGATCTGCTGAAAGAAGTCGTTGCCCTTGTCATCCACCAGAATAAAGGCCGGGAAGTCTTCCACCTCGATTTTCCAGATGGCTTCCATCCCCAGTTCCGGGTACGCCACGCAAGCCAGGCTCTTAATACTTTGCTGCGCCAGCACCGCTGCCGGGCCGCCGATGCTGCCGAGATAGAAACCGCCGTGTTTATGGCAGGCGTCGGTCACCTGCTGGCTGCGGTTGCCTTTGGCCAGCATCACCATGCTTGCACCGTGCGCCTGAAGCAGGTCCACATAGGAATCCATGCGCCCGGCGGTGGTCGGACCGAGCGAGCCGGAAGCATAACCCT
>OIEP01000111.1_pt1 | contig 39638 bp, 60 predicted proteins | sample 1581861 | NCBI WGS metagenome assembly OIEP01 (sample SAMN03281009, study PRJEB24777) | human gut metagenome | isolation source: fecal sample PR192 from 1 month old female Indian infant, vaginally...
CCTCGCGCACCGGCCTGTGGCCGCTGTCCAGGTGGAGCGTGCCCAGCGGCAATCTCAACCTGATCTACCCCGGTCAGGTCGTCACCTACAACGGCGGCGGCAGCGTCGCCACCGGCAGCAACGCGCCACCGTCCCGCACCGTGACCGTCCGCGCTGGCGACACGCTCAGCGGCATCGCGGCACGCCTCGGCATCAGCTACACGCAGCTCACCGGGTATCGCAGCGGCAACCCCAACGTGATCTACCCCGGCGAAGTCCTCCGCTACTAACCCACACCCGAGCCCCGGGAACCGTGAACCCCAACCAGTACACGGTTCCCGGGGCTCCATCAAAAAGAATCGAGATCAAATCATGACCGACGAAAACACCAAACCGAAGACCGCCGGCACGGAGCCGACCGTGCCCGACTGGCTCATCCCCAGCCGCGTCTACGACATCCTCAAATGGCTCGGCCTCATCGTCCTGCCCGCACTCGCCGTGTTCGTCAGCACGGTCGGCCCCGCATGGGGCTGGCCCCACGTGGACGCGATAGTGACCACGCTCAACGCGCTCGGCATCCTCGCCGGCGCGCTCATCGGCGTCAGCGCCATCAAACAACGCCTTGACCTCGCCGCATGACCACCACACAGTTCGGCCCCGCCCGGCAGCGCAGACAGCTCACATCGAGCTGGACTGCGGCCGGACGGGGCCGGTTTTTTCGTTGTTACAGCAGCTAGGCATGGCTCGATTTTTGCCCACATTTTGCCCACATTATTCTGGGAAACCGAGGGAATACGAGGGAATCGACGAGAATAGAAAAAGCCGCTAAGCCCTACTCCCGCAAGGCAAAGCGGCTATTTTTCACCGGTCGTAAAATCAAGGTGCATAAACTCCGGGACCCTACCCAACCGAAACCGCAGAACCCAATGATTCCAACGTTTTTCTACCTGCCTTCGGTGTCTCCGAAACGGTCTTGCCCACATTTTGCCCACATTCCCCACGACCGGTCTCGATCTGTATGGTCGCGTCGATCATGTGGGCCACATCCATCAGGTCGCCGTCGAACAGGTCGGCGTACACGTCCAGTGTCATGCTCGCCGAAGCATGTCCCATAACCCTTTGCAAGGCCTTGACGTTCGCCCCGGCATGGACGGCCAGTGAGGCGAACGCGTGACGCATGTCATGCGGGGACGGCCACATCGATGAATCCCAGCCGAGACGGCGCAGGGCTTCCGGCCACCATGAGTGGTTCGTGGGATTGTCGGTCGCGGCCTGCTGGCGGATGGGACGGCCGTTAGGGTCGGTGAACACCCGGTCAAGGGGCTTCTTGTCCGTGAGCAGTGGCCCGAGCGCGTCGATGACGATGCGTGGCATGGGTACGATGCGCTGCTCGCTGCTCTTCGGGGTGCCATCGACCGGCTTGCCGTTGACCTGCACGGTGTTGTGCCTGATACGCAGCACGCCCTGCCGTAAGTCCACATCTTCGACGCGCAGGCCGGAAGCCTCGCCCCATCGCAGTCCGCAGAAGCCCAACGTGAGCACGAGCGCGCGTCGCACATCGCCGAACCGTTTCGCGTTGCGCGCCTCGTCGGCGAATTCGATGACCTGGCTGGCGGTCAGGTAGACGCGCTTCTGCTTGCGCTGCGGCTTCCGGGGCAGTTCGATGCCCTCGCACGGATTATTGAGTATGAGCTTGTCGCGGACGGCGTTACGGCAGATGGCGGCCAGTATCCCGTACGCGCCGATGACCACGGTCGCGGAACGACGCGAGGCGAGTTCGCTGACCCAGCGCTGCACTTCGCCGTGGGTGATGCCGTTGATTCTCCGCCCGCTCCATGCATCGATGCAATGAGTGCGCCACAGGCATTGCTCCCGGCCTATGTGCGAGGGCTTCCAGAACGGTTTGCGTTCGGTCAGCCATTCATCGTGCAGTTCGGCTATGAGCCGGTTCCCCGCCTGCGGGTCAACGAACATATCGGTTGCTTTTGCGATGGTGACGTGTTCGGCCGCCCAATTTTCCGCGTCTATCTTGCGGCGGAAGCCGCGTTTGTCGGTCTGGGTGCCGTTCGGCTTGCGGTATCTCACGCGGTATCTGGTTTCGCCTTTGCTGGTCTTGTATCTGGTGACGTTCGCCATTGGTAATGCTCCATTCTCCGCTTCGCTGCTAGACTGGAGCGCGAAGCGGCTATCAATCTCGAACAAACTGATAATTTTGCTTCACCGCCCTTCGTGCTGCTGGAACAGCATGAAGGGCAATTAATTAGTCTTCTATATCCAATTCCCCTTGTACTGCTCCGAACTTGGGGTAGGCTCGGTCGAGCAGGCGCTCGAACTCGGCCCAGCTGCCGGATGCACGCATTAGTGTGATGTCGGCACTAATCTGACGTTCCAGATGCTCGTCTCCAATGTCCTCCGTGAGGAATTGGTGGTGCTTGTATTTTCTCCGCCCCTCGACCGTCGGCGGGTTCTTCCGCTTCAATTCCTCCAGAACGCCCCTGGGCAACCGTTCGTACACTATTTCGTTCGTGAGCTTGCCTACGATGCGCGGCTTCTTGCCGCCTGCGCCCAGGCTGCCGTAATCCCATCCGCGCAGGCGGAACATCTGCGTGTAGAACTCGTCAGGGAACCGTTTCGCCCATGGTTGCAGTTCCTCCGCTATGTATTTGCTGAGGAGTCTTTGGAGCTCGTCGCGTTGCCTTACTGCCTGATAGCCGGTGGCTTCGTCCACGAGGGCCACGACGCCGACCTTGGCCAGGGCGATCATCAGCGCTTCAGCCTGTTCGGCTATGTGTGCTGCTGCGATGCCGTGAGGGCTCCCGCCTTGCGCGCGTTGAGGTACACTTCGCAGATTTCCGGCAGGGCCGTGGCGTCTATTCCGTATGCTCCGAAGCCGCCCGTTCCCTTGGCTCTCCACAGTCGGTGGGACACCAGTTTTATTCCCAAGGATGCGGAAATGTAGGGTTGCAGGTTGTTGGCCGAGGCATAGACAGGTAGTTGGACGCCTTCTTTCTGACGCAGCCAGTGGGAGCCGCCCCTTTTGCCTCCGAGGGCCTTGGTCACTGCTCTCTCCGAGAGCAGTCTGGTGCCGTCGTCCATGACGCCGCAGGGTATCTCGATGTCGTCTCCGAGATGCAGGATTCCGCTGTATCGTGCGGTTTCCCCTGATTCGCGTTCACTCATTTTCTCACCTCGTTCCTTTATCAAATCTGAGTGAATCTAATACCAAATATACAGCATTAGCGTCGGCACCATTGCTGAGCCCTTGCAATTACTAACTTCTGCTAGCTTCCATCGTGCAAAACGCCGTGTTTCGGCACCATCGTTTTTGTTGGAATCAAGCCGTTTCGTATTCCATGTGCGAGAGGTTATGCGACTGGTTTCTTTATCAAGATTAGGCGTTCTTTATTTTGATTTAATTCGTCAACGTTCGCCATTTCGGGCATGGCTTCGCCCCGTGTAGGATATGGGGTGAAGCGTCCTCCTTTCTTGAACTAGCTGGATCTTCAACCGCCCTATCGGTGTGTAAGACCGATAGGGCAATTCTTCTATCTAAGCGATTAACGTATATGACTCCTCAGCTCGTAGAATCGAGGTATGAGCAAACACGGAGCAAGGAAAACAACTGTACAATCCGTTACGCTGACGGTTCTGTCCATTCTGTGCTATGCGGCGGCCGTCTTTTGCGCGCTGTTCGTTTTCTTCGGCGCTTGGCCCCTTCTCGCCTTTTCGGCGTTCTTCATCTTTATCGGCATATTCGCGTGGAAGCATCGATTCGACGGCAGCGGGAATAAGCCGACTTCCTTGAAAACTCCCGTTGACGAAGTCGCGATACAAGCAGAATCGACGAATACGATTCCGGTTCCCTCCAAGTCCCATGTTGCCGGAACAGTCGAATACACCGTCTACAACTATAACGAACCAGTCGTGGCGAACATTCCACGGGACAAAATATTCACAGCCGGAATCATTCGACGTAAGACAAATGTGCCATTCCATGGAAACAAAGACTTCGACTATATCCTTGGAGGTGGCAACGGCAACGGCTACGTGCTCTCCTACCACGGTTTCCCATTCGGCGTGGTTTTCGACGACAGACTTTGCGCCTATCTCGATGATGTCCATGCGCGCACTATTAGTTGCGTCTGGCATGAATGGTACGAACCGACCATCAAATCGATCAAGGCTCTCGCACCCTCCACACGAAGAAGCCGTAGCGAACGGATCATAGCGTCCATGATTGGTGCCGGAAAATGGGACAGCGTGGACGATGTTGATTCCATTAAAGCCAGCGATTATAAACCGAACGCGATGGCGGACAGTCTGTTGTCCGGCAGGGGCTTCATTGACATCGAGGTGTCCCTGGACATGATTCCAACGCCTAAGGGCTCCTACGCCAAACCGCATGTCGGCATCTTCCGCGACGGAGCGGCTCTGTTTGAGTTCGACGCGCGGAAGATGGTCTATAGAGAGCTGGTGCGCCACGCCGGTCAGAACGCACTGGCCCGAGTCGAAAAGAAACTGTCCAACGACGGGAACGGCAGCCCTTATTACTCCATCATGCTTGTGTTCCAATCAGACACCTCCTCTCAGGCGCGATTACTGCAAAGTCATGTAGGCATTGCTGATAATCGGTGATGGTTTGTATGGTCAGGTCGAGCTCCGAGGCTATGAGCCAAGGCGCTCCTCCGTATGTTTGTTCTGCTTGACGGTATTTTTGCGAATCTACTAGGAGCCGCGCGGCCTCCAATCTGGTACGTTGCTCATGCATTCCGCATTGGTAGTCGGCGTGCAGCCAATGGACGAGTTCGTGTATGAGCACGCATTTTTTTGCGGTGTATGTAAGTCTTCTGTCTATGAGAATGACGCGGTTTGCTTCTGAGTAGCAACCCCACATATTGTCTAAGATGTCGCTTTCTACGGTGACATCTATTCCGCTCGAATAAATCGCCATACGCATGGGGCCATAGTTCATGTGCGTGTCGAACGGAATAAGGCGTTTCATGCCGATGCTTCTCCATCGTGGTTCATGTAATAGTCCTTTCCCTCTGCTCCGTAAGCCGCAAGGCTGACATCGCTCTTGTGTGCCAGACGTTTTGTCTCCGCTATCCGCGATGCCGTTTGCGCTTTCTCGTAGGCGATGCGGGTCATGTCGGCGGCGTTTGCTCCGAGCGCTTTGCATAGATCTCCAAACACATCGATGGGAATTTGTCTTTGTCCTTTTAGATAGCGAAGAACGGTGACTGGACTCAGCCCGACTTCTTCTGCAATGTCATCGTTGGTTTTCCCCATGCGGGCTTTTTGGGCTCGAAGCTCTTCTGCGATGGCTTCGGCAAATTGATCTCCATATTCGGTCATGGATAAAGAATAACACATATCGGGGAGAAAATTAACCATATAGATTAAAAACTAACTTGACTAACTATCCAAATGGTGCTTACATTAACCATATGGTTAATCAAGAGAGCACCACAAAACAGGTGGCAAATAAAATCGCAGCCGCGCTGGAAGCCGCGAAGCGCTCCGTTAAGTGGCTTTCCGACCAATCAGGGACACCCTATGTGACCCTTCGTCGACAGCTCAGCGGGAAAGCCTCCATTTCCATCGGCCAGATTGCCGTTTATGCGGATTGTCTGCGTGTTGAACCGATGTCAATGCTCCCTGACTCATTCATAGCGCTCGCTGGCAAGGAGGTGGCGTGATGGAACAGTATGAGTTGGATGAATTGCTTGACCCGACAGGCCGAACACTGCTTATCAGGCGTCTCCGCCGTCAGATTGAAGACCAGACGGCGGAGATTCACAAGCTGAGAATCATGGTCGCATCACTCACGGCCGGTCGGGTAAATCCCGATTATCTCGCTCTGATAGACGGCAACGCCTTTGACCGCTTCGGCAAGAGCTGCCAAAGCCGCGAACATCTGAGCGTTCCGCGAGCTAGGGTCACCCTCGCTCCGTCCAAGAGCCTCGAACGTCTGCTTCGCGAAATCGGCCGCGACAACAGGGCTTTCCATCAATGGGTCCATTTCATTCTTCCTTTCGCCGGATTGATTGCTGGATTGGCGTTTTCCAATCTAACCCGGCGAAGGGAGCCAAACAACGGCAAGGAGGTGGCGTGATGGTGGGGCAGCAGATCGTGTTGATCGTATTCCTGATCCTGAGCGTGCTGGGCAACATCTCGACCGTTGGTAAGCCTCGCGAACCACTCACCCCTGGTATTGCAGCATGGAGCACCCTCATCATCCTCATCATGATCGGCCTGATCCTGAGCATGTAAGGAGACATCACGATGGAAACGAAGGTCAAAAGCAGCGAATTTCGAGTGCCACGGGAAAGTCTCGTATTGCAGGCGATGGCGATAGTCGATCACAAAGGCAAACGGTCGGTCCGCTTGCTTGGGCCGACACCCTCTCGCGATCTGACGCCGGACGAGGCGGACGCCCTTGCTGAGTTCCTGCACGACAAGGCGCAGGAAGCCCGGACAAGGGAACCGCCAGCCCCGCCCGTCGTGATCACCTGCTGATCACACTCCGTCCGGAATCTTGTGTTCCAGACGGAGCATGACTGTCAGGTACGTCAGGTCGCCGGCAGGCGTCAGTTGGAAGCTGATCGGCTCCCAGCCGTCCATCTGCTCGGACAGCTCCGGTACCGAACTCAGGAAATCGACGGTCAGGCTAGTGGTCTTGCCTACTTCCCCGCTGAAAAAGCTCCCGGCCGGCTGCGCGAACGTCACGAAACGGTATTCGTGCTTGTCACCCATTTATTCTTCACCTCCTCTCATTACTGGTAGTTAGGCAATACCCAGCTTAGAGGAGGTGACCTAACCGAAAGAAGCAAACATGGACACCAATGATTACGGCCATCATACTTCGGGCTTCCGCAAGGCCGATGGAGGCCCGTCACGCAGATTCATGCGCGGGCTAGTGGTCTGCGCCGTCATGTTCGCGGTCTGCCTTGTCTGGCTGATGACCCACCCGGCGTGCGCCACTCCCCTAGCCAACGGAATCTGCGCTTTTGTGGCGTTCCTTGGTGTCCCGATCCGGCTCATGGCCTTGCTGGCCGCCGAGACGGGAATTGATTAAGTCTTGCCCCGGTCTCTCCTTGATACGTCGTGGCCGGGGCTTGCGACAAAGGCCAGTCGTTAAAACCAAATAACTCAAAACAGTTCTCAAACACAAGGCCGGGAGCCTACCACACATCAGGGTTTCCGGCCGAGGGCGGCAGCAAGAGCCCCCGACCGAGATTCGCGGGACTCGTCACCCGTGGGCAAAGGCCGGGAGATGGTGCGATTCCATCGCCGTCCACGACCGCAAGGTTACGCAAAAAAGAAAAGCCCCAGCGGCTACTGGGGCGGAAAGAAACTCCACTAGAAAGGATACCCCAATGAGTGCGCCGATACCAAACCTGATGACGGTGGAACAACTCGCCGAACATTACGGGAAGGCGAAGAAGACCATCCAGAACAAGCTCACGCGAGGCTGGGGGCCGACGCCGGTCACCGACCCCGACACCATGCAGGTGCTGGGCTTCGAGGTCGAGGAGGTGGCCCGTTTTGACCGCATCAACAAGCAGACGCGCAAGCAGCGCCTCTACGCCTGACGTGCCGAACGACATGTGGCTTGCGGTCGCGGACCGGCTGCTCACCAACCTTGACATCCTGACCGCATATCCCACCCGGCAGTCGCTGGCGAGCCTCATCGGACTGAGCATCCACGAGGCCGGGCTCACGTTAACGCCGGAGACGCCGTTATGGGCACGGCAACGTTGACCGCGCCCATAACGGATGAGGGGATGCGCATGACGCCCGGCGAGCTCATAGAGGAATTCTATGAGCGTCTGGCTGATTTGAACACGGACATGCGTAACCCCCGCATCTATCTGGTGCCGAAGCCGGGTGTCATCACGGTCGACCGGCCGTCGCGCAGGGTCTCGGCGGTCGTGGAATACGCAGACAAGAAACATTTCAGAAGGAGTAGGTGATGGCCGGAGAGACGACGCTCACCATTGTGGGCAACCTGACGGCGGACCCGGAAATCCGCACGATCGGCACCGGGGCGACGGTCGCGAATTTCACGGTTGCTTCCACGCCGCGCGTGTGGAACCGTCAGACGAACCAGTACGAGGACGGTCAGGCCCTGTTCAGCGCTGCAGCGCATGGCGCGACCTCGCCGCCCACATCGCCCAATCGTTGAAGAAGGGCGTGCGCGTGATCGTCACGGGAAGATTGCAGCAACGCTCCTACCAGGCGCAGGACGGGTCGAACCGCACGATCGTGGAACTGCAGGTGGACGAGATAGGCCCGAGCCTGCGTTACGCGGTCGCGGCAGTGGCCAAGCAGTCCAAGCCCAACGGCCTCCAAAACAACCAACAGGGTCAGCAGTCGTATTCGGGCGGCTCCACGTACGGCAATCCGCAACAGTCGGGCTGGCAGCAGGACGCGCCGCAACCAGCCGCCAACGACCCGTTCGGCCAACCGCAACAACCGCAATCGCCGGAGCAGGATCCGTGGGCCTCCAGCCAGCCCGCTCCTCCGGCCGATGGGCCGGACGACCCGGAATTCTAAAGGAGGATTTTCATGTCGATATCCATAGTGGACATTCCCGTCTCCCAACTGGAGCCGAACCCGCATAATCCGCGCAGGGACGTGGGCGACGTAAGGGAGCTGGCGGACAGCATCAGGGCGCAGGGCATCAAACAGGAGCTGCTGGTCACCCCGTCCGGCGACCGGGACGGCAGGCCCATGTACCGCGTGGTCATCGGGCATCGAAGGCTCGCGGCCGCGAAGATTGCCGGCCTGGACATGGTGCCGTGCCGCGTGGAGGGGATGACGGCGCGCGAGGAACGCGAGCTGATGCTCGTGGAGAACACGCAGCGCGTGGACCTGACCCCGTTGGAGGAGGCCGACGGCTATCAGGGGCTCCTGGACTTGGGCGTGAAGGTCAAGGAGATGGCCGAACGCACCGGGCGCAGCATGAGACTGGTGCGCGGCCGGCTGAGAATAGCGTCCATCCCCCGATCGGTGCGCGAGGCGTCGCCCGCGTTCGCGCAACTGTCGCTCTCCGAGTTGGAGGACATCGCGGAATTCGACGGCGACGAGAAGGCGCAGGCCAGGCTCGCCGCCAAGGCCGGTTCCAATGATTTCGAATGGCAGCGCAACCGGCTGCGCCGCGAACGCGACCGGCGCGAATGGGTGGAGGCCGCGCGCCTGTGGGCCGAATCCAACAATCTGCCCATGCTGCCCGACAACCTCAAACCGGAGGACATGTGGGCGAACCCGACAGGCTACGAGAGGCAGCGGCGTCTCGCCCAGGATTATCCCGGCCCGTTCTCCAAGCAGTGGAAGGACTGGCAGGCCGAGGGGAAGCACCCCGGCGCGGTCATCCGCATCTTCGACGACGAGGGAAGCGTCGTGGCCTACACGCCGGCGAAGAAGACAGCCGAGGAGAGGGAAGACGGGAAGGCCGAAGCGAAACGCCGGATGGAACGGGAGCGCCGCCACAAGGTCAGGGAGCTCGCCCAGGCGTCGGCCGAACTGCGCTGCGAATGGATCCGAACAACCATTCCCGTGTTGAAGGCGGACGCGCTGCGCGACATGACGGAACGCCTGACCCTGTTGGAGCTGATGGGCGTGGGCGATTCGATGAGAGGCACGAGCCTGGACTCGAACGGGTGGACCCGCGTGGTCAAGGCGTACTCCCTGTTCGCCAGACCGTTGCCGGTCACGGACAAGGACCCGGAGCATGGCGTGTACACGCTCAACGTGGCGGAGAACGCCCTGGAGCTGCGCCGCCGCCAGTCGGTCCCCTCCCGTCGGGGCGTGGAGCTTCTGCTGCTCCTGCTGGCCCGCAGGGAGGGCGCGATAGACGCGGACACGTGGGACCGTGAGGCCTACCAGTGCGACCTCAAGGGTTTGAACGCCTACTACGAGGTGCTGGAATCGGCCGGCTACGCGGTGTCGGACGCGGAGAGGAAGGGGCTGGAGCAGTGAACACGAAAGTGGTTATCAGGGTGCGCAACGGCGATGACGCGCCGGTGAGCGTGGAGCGTCTCGTGGTGGATTCACGCGCCGAGGTGGGTGCGGGCGTCACGCCGATGATGCTCTCGGACATGCTGGCCCTTTTGGACGATTCGTGCCATGTGACCGGTGTGGAGATCAGGAGGGCGGAGCCGTGAGCATCGAACTGGTGGCGAAGGCCAAGAAGACCCGATTGCATGGGGACAGCACGGCGAAACTGCTGCTGATCGTGCTCGCGGATTACGCGAACGACGAGGGCATGGCGTGGCCGAGCGTGAAGACCATGGCGGAGGAGACGGAGAAAAGCGAACGCAGCATCCAACTGCTGTTGAGGAAGCTCGAACAGATGCGTCTGATCCGCAAGGGCGACCAGAAACTCGTGGCCAAATACGCGAAGGGACGCCGACCGGTCGTCTACAAGCTGTTCCCGAAGACCAAAAAGGGCGAAACCCCAATGGACGCAACGGTTGAGAGGGGTGAAACCCATTGCACCCCCGAAACAGGTTGCACCGGTGAAACCCACTTCACCCCACAGGTGAAACCCACTTCACCCGAGGGGTGCAACCCACTTCACCCCACGGGTGAAACCCACTTCGTTTCAGGGGTGAAACCCACCTCACCCAAACCGTCACAGGAACCGTCAATAGAACCGTCAAGAGAGAGTACGCGCGCCAGCAAAACCGAAAAACCCGACACCACACGACTCCAAGCGCTCGCCAACCTCACCCCCGACCAGTCGCACCGGCAGCTCGCCGACGAAATCGGACTCGACCTGGACGCCGAACTCGCCAAGTTCCGCGACCACGCGATAGCCGGAGGCCATCTGCCGGCCGACCCGGCGGCGGCGTTCCGCAACTGGCTGAGACGCGGCCGCGAACTCGGACTCGGCAACACCAATCGAACCGAACCGGCGCTCGCAGGCGGCTTCGCCCATCCCACGCCGCCACCCCGGAAACCCCACCGGCACAGCTACGGGTGCACGCACGTGCTCAACCTGCTGAACCGTGACGCGCCGGACAACGACCCGCTGGCATTGCAAGCGGCGGAACTGCTCAACCAAGGAAAAACCGAAACCGAGGCGCTCGCCGCCTTGGGACTCATGAAGGACGATTTGGAGGAAATCGCATGACCAGGAAAACCGAAGCCCTCTTGTGGGTGGACATCGAGACCACGGGAACGGATCCGCGCCACGACCTGATGCTGGAAATCGGCTTGAGGTGCACGAGCATGGACGCGAAAACCGAGTACGCGCGTTACGAGTCGATAATCAAACCCTACGTACTGCCCACGGACAGGAGTTTCGCCTACGCGCATCGGATGCATGAGGCGAACGGGCTCATCAACGAGGTCATCGACGCGAGCCCCGAACTGTGCTCCACGGCGCGTGTGGCGCTCGCCGTCATCGATTTCACCCAGTCGATGGCGGAAACGCATGTGCTGCATCCGGCGGGCACGAACATGATGGGCTTCGACCTGCCGTTCCTGGAGCATTACCTGTTCACCGAGGACCAGTGGGGGCGTTTCCACCGACTGCTCTCCTACCGCGCGTTGGACATGACCGCCATCCGGTTAACCCAAACCGCGTTGGGAGCCGACCCGTACGAGCATTACACGCAGCCGAAAAAACATCGCGTGACGGACTGCCTGGACACGGACATCAGCGAATACGTGGAATAGCTGGACCTCGTCAAATGAGCCGCACCAACCCCACACGGGAAACACACAGGCTGACCGCCAGACGAGACCACTACCGGTGCCTGCGATGCGGCAACGAATTGGACCACATCTGGAGCGGCCACAGCCTCCACCACCGGCACATGCGCAGCCACCCGTTCCCCGGACTCCACCTGCCATCGAACCTCATCCACCTGTGCGGCTCCGGCACCACCGGCTGCCACGGCTGGGTACACAACCATCCAAAAACGGCCATGGAATACGGGTGGATCGTCAGCATGGGCGAAGACCACCCCGAAAACATCCCCGTCTATGACGCACACCGAGGCTGGCTGCTCCTCGACAACCAGGGCGGATACACGCTCTGCGACCGAGACGGCAACCCACGATAGGCAACCAGCCGAAATTCGACGCACGCCGGCGCTCGCCGGCTGGGGAAGAGAGAAACATGACCTTCGAACAGACGAACAGGAAGCAACGCCAACGCATGAAGACGGACGCCAGATCGCACAAGGCGACGGCCAGGACGATTCTCGACAGCCCGCTCTACGCAAGGCTCAAGGGCGGCGAGGACCTGTATACGGCCGTCTGGGCGTTGTGGGAATCACTCGCCGGCACGGGATTGTCGAACATGACGGCGGGCACGGTATGCCACGCATGCAAGACCCGTGACCTCAGCCAATTGGAATGGGCGTTGAGGTCGACGTCCGAAACGGGACAGATCAAGCCATCCGCCCCACCCGCCAGAACACCCGTCCACTGCCAGGCATGCGGCAAGGAATGCAGGCCGCACGCCGGCACCCCGATCATGTGCAGCCAATGCAAGGAGAACCTGAGACGAAGGAAGGCGAGGCAAGGCGAGAGGAAGACGAAACCATGAACGACCTGGACGAGTACATCCACCGATGCCGGGTGAACCTCGAACCACACCACCTCCAACCCGCAGACGAAACCGACGACAAAAATTGCATCATCTGCGACATCAGCGGCGCTCGCCGGCATATCCGCATGGACGGTCTATGCATCAACTGCTGGCTCAAATGGAGACGCAAACACGATCCCGCATACCGCAAGCGGATCAACGCCTACCAGCATCGATGGCAGCAGGAGCATCCCAACGAATTCCGCGAAATGAAACGCCGCTACGAGCAGAGGAAACGAGCAAAGGAACACCAATGAGCGTCAAAACCTACACAGACTCCACCACACGAATCATCACCAAAACCATCGAAGAACACGTCTGGGAAATCCGCTGCGACGCCATCGGATGCAACAACAGCCTCGAATTCCGGGAAAACCAGGACACCGGAGACATCACAGCAGACGGCGACTACACCGGCGACATGGACAACGAATGGCTCAACATCCACGACACCAACACCGCCATCCAAACCGCACTCCAACACGGCTGGCAAGAAGGCAACAAAGGCATCCAACGAGGCCACCTCTACTGCCCCACACACAACGAAAACCAATAAAACACCAACAACCAAAAAAGAAACAACGCCGGCGCTCGCCGGCATAGGGAAAGGAGAGCCGATGACCGCACTGCTTGTTGGACGATTGCGCGAACTCGCGACGCAGACCCATCTGCTCGAGAAGAAAGTGGATGCTCTCGGCTGGATGGCCGCCAACGGCCCGCAGACATTGAAATCAATGACCCGCGCCCAGGCGCATCTCATGCTCGCCGAACGCGATCTGCTGGACGCAATCGAAAACAACGAAAAGGAGGAGAATGACAATGAGTGAGAAACCCTTCTGGGAAGGCAAGACCTGCGAGGAGATGGCCGGACTACCCGTCAAGGCCGTGTTCAAAAACGGTGTCACGATTACTGGCCAGCTCAGCCGTTTCGGCGGTATACCCATATCCACCGAAGGCATGAACAGTCCCATCTCGATCTCGTCCAACACGTTAAATTTCCGACCTCACAGGGAAATCTCCTCCGTCGAACTGTTGGATTCCCTAGAGTATGAGCGTATCGACAATATCGAAGACGTGCGCGACGGCGATATTTTCGTTGCCAAAGACTTGAACCGATACTCCGTCTGCTCCGTCCTCCGCAAGGAACATGGCGAGGACAATATCATTCAAGTGCATGTCGTAGGTGTCGGCCAGTTCGCTATTCTACGTAGCGCTTTCTCGTATGCTCTCCGCCCGAAGCCTCAACTTCCCAACCATGGCGGACCTTGGTTAGACAAAAACGGGAAAACATGGATTGTCTCCGATGACAGCACTATGCTTTACGACCCCAAATCCATAACGTGGCTCGGCTTCATCAGTCCGACCAGATCGACACTCGGGGGGATATCCTATGGAACTCATGGCGACGCTGCAATTAAACTCGCCCCATTCCGCCCGGCCAAGGTGGTGGAAGCATGAGCATCATCAGCAGCAAGGCGGAACACGTGTACAAGAGCAACACGCTCATGCAGGAGGCGTATATCGCCGGAGCCTCACGCCAGCCCACGAACGAGGAAATCGAAGCCGGGGCGAAAGCGTTCTACGAGGCGTTGAAGCCCGACTCTTACCCTCAATGGGATTCTGACTGCGCGTTGAGGGCCGAATACTACGACGCCATGCGACTCGCAGTCAAGGCAATGCAAGGAAAGGCAGCGGAAGAATGAATCTTTTAGATGAAACCAAGGGTGCGATCTCACGAAGCGAGCATTCGACCGATGACGTTCGATTCGTAGGCTCCCGCGACGAGAGGCTGGGAATTCCGTGGAGTCAGGCCGAAAAGGTGCTCGACATCGATTACGACGACGGATACGGCAGTCAGGAGATAGCCGCCGATCTGGTCGTGGCGTTCACTGATGGCGGGTTCCTGCGCCGCGAGGAATACGACGGCAGCGAATGGTGGGAGTACGAGCCACCGTTCAGAGTCCCGGAGACGCAGAAACCGTTCGGACGCGTGAAGCGGACCTATCCCGCGTACTCGCTTGAGGACATCAATTACCCGATGGAGGCAGACGATGAGCTATAAGGCGAAGATATTCACCCGCGAGGAGTTTCGAGAGGTCGTCGCAGCCGCCATCTACGACTACGAACAAGCGCCCGCGAAATGCCTCTACACGACCAAGGATGCGGCAGACCAACTCTACGGCCATTACGGCGAGGAAACCGAGGTGGAGGAATGAACGGAGTACAGCTTACCAACCATCTGACCGCGCAATTCAGGGCCTCAGACCTGAGCCGGTACGAGGCCAGAATCACCGAGGACGGCGGCTTCAGAGCCTACATATACGCCATGAGCCTCAAACGTCTCAAACGCAAGTGCGAGAGGTACGCGAAACGTGAACGCAAGGCCATCGAATACGTGGCCGCGCTCAAGGAGGAATCATGAGAAAACCGTTTGCCGACTGGGACTTGGAAAATTTCTTCTACCGTGTGCTGCTCGGCTGCATGGCGCTGTTCTTGGTGTTCGCTTTGGGGATCCTCTGCTTCGTCTGCTGGTCTTACGCTCAAACGCTATTACAGCCGGAGCAGACCATCATCCAGCAGGTCGAAACCACCGGCGACGTGAAACGCCTGTGCATCGAGGCCAAGACCGATGGGCGCATCGACGCCATGAGCTGCGACGTCATCGACCCTATGAGCGGAGGAGTGAAGTGAGCGCGACGAACAACCAACGCGAGCTGATACTCAAATGGCATAAAGGCAAAGCGGCGACGCCGGAATACACGGCGAAACTGCTCGGCCTGTCGTTAAGCGAGGTCATGTACATCATCGAGCATCCCGAAACGCCCGCACCCCACAAGGACGATTCCACACCCGAATTCATCGAACCATTGCTCTGAATTCAGCGTAAAAACACTGAATTCAGCGTAAAAAACGAAACCCTCCACCGAAAAGATGGAGGGCACGCTCACCAAACGCCAATCATAGCCGGAACGTGGAGGGTTTCAAACAATGTCCATCCAAACCGAACCATGCCAATACTGCGGCAGCCAGCAGGTCGAACAACCATGGACGCTCTGCCAAACCTGCCGCCGCACCTACGCCAAAACACTCCACCAGCTGCGCCGCAACATGCAACTGTTGCAGCGCGTCGCCCTCCACGAGTACAAGCTCGGCGAACCGGGAGCCGGAAGCAAACCCCAAGGCGGCGAGGCACCAGCACCAGTCAACATGCACGCCATCGACCTCTTGGACGAAGTCGAATCATTGCTGCAGGACGCATGGTACGACGCCGGATTCGTGTGGAGCGACAAATGGCAACTCCTAATCCCCCGCATGCAAACCCACCTCGCATGGCTATGCAGGGCGTGCAACGCGGGCCGATTCCTACGCCGGCTCATCAGAATGAGCCGGCGCATCGAACCATACGTTGACCGCAGGCCGCGCACACGGCGCATCATCGGCGTCTGCCCCGAATGCGGACGCGAGATACAGGCCGCGAAGGGCGAATCGCTGCTGCTGTGCAAATGCGGCAACCCCATCAACGTGCAACAGCTGCGCGAGCAAAGCCGAGACAAGGCCGAGGCAATCCACCTGACCAAAACACCAGCAGGCATGAGCCAATGGCTCAAGGACAACTACGGGTACGAGGTCAGCCGCAAGCAGATCAGCAACTGGCTCAACCGCGGCAAGCTGCCCAGCAGCAAACCCGTCGATGGCGGCTACTGGGAATTCAATATCCGCGAGATTCTGGCGATGGCGATGGGCTCCAGCGGCCGCCCGGCTTGACATAGTGTAGCCTGTGAGATACAATAAGGGTATGGAAATCAAGCAAACCGCCGAATACCGCAAGTGGTTCAAGAAACTCAGGAACCGCGAGGCGAAAGCCGCCATCCAAGCCCGGCTCGACGCCTGCAAGCTCGCCGGCAGGCCGTTCGGCGACATCAAACCCGTGGGAGGCCCGGTCAGCGAGATGCGGTTCCACATCGGAGCCGGATACCGCGTCTACTTCACCACGCGCGGCAACGTGCTCATGCTGCTGCTCGCAGGCGGCGACAAAAGCACCCAGCAGACCGACATCAAACAAGCCCACGCCATACTCGACGACTACAAGGAGCAGCAATGAGCACCGAAATCACCGACTACGACACCAGCGAATACCTCGAAAACGAACAGGACATCATCGCCTACCTCAACGCCATAGCCGAATACGACGACCCCGCACTCATGCAGGCCGCACTCGGCAACGTCGCCAAGGCTCGAGGCATGACCCAGATCGCCAAGGACGCGGGCGTGGGGCGCGAAAGCCTCTACAAAAGCCTCAGCAAGGACGGAAACCCCAGCTTCCAGACCATCGCCAAGGTAATCCACGCCCTCGGCGGACGCCTCACCATCCAAGCCGCCTGAAAAAACAAAACACAGACAGGAGTAGTGGTGAATCCACCCCGTGGTATACTCCGTATCAGGATAAGTGTGAAAGCCTCTGGGAGATACATATCTCAGGGGCTTTACTCATATCCACCCACGGCTTACGTACCGCAGAGGATTAACGGAAACAGACCAACAGGTCATACCACCGAAAATTCAAATCTCACCAAGCCACACTCTCCTCACACAGGAGGAAAACATGAGCAACAAGGCAGGCTCAGGCAGATACCAAAATGGAGCGGCCCGCCGCAAATGCAAAGCCCGACACATCGCAGCCGAAGGACCAATACCGATCTGCCCACTGTGCGGCAAGCCCATAGACCTCACACTCAAAACACCACACCCACTCAGCTGTGAACTCGATGAGATCATCCCATACAGCCGAGGCGGCTCGCCAACCAGCTATGACAACACACAACTCACACACAGAATCTGCAACCAAAGAAAAAGCAACAAAATAACCACCAACACCACAAACAACCAACACACAAAAAAACAACCACAAAACACCATCCCAATCAGCCGCCAATGGTAACCGGGGCCATTCCCTCCCCCTCCCATGCAAGGCTCCCCACAGAACATAGCGCCCACATCCCCCCGCAACCCGCGTGGAGTATCGTACGTTTGGCCGCTGTGGTGTCTGCGAGCGCCCATGGAAGCCGTTCCGGCATGGTTTTGATGTTTTCGCCCCGTTGTTTTCCGAGGCTGTTACGTTTGATTTTACGCAGTTTTGATATGTCACGAAATTAGTGTTGCGAATCGTTGGAATATATGCTATAGTAATAGCTATGGTCAACCAATGTAGGAATTGCGGCCACTTCTTCCAACTCACACCTAACCCTAGGCGTCCGAGACTGTTTTGCTCGGACAGATGCCGCAAGGCGTGGAGCCGCAAACATCAGATACCCCAAGCGCTCAGGGCATTGCGCCGTTGGGTGCGGGCCGATGGTAAGCGTCCGATTATGTGCGATGGGTCGCCGGCCAGTTCGACGGACTCAAGTACCTGGGCGTCATATTCGGAGGTCATGCGCTCGAAGGCCGGTGACGGTTATGGCATAATGCTCGGCGATGGGCTTGCGTGCTGGGATTTCGACCATGTTGATTTGACCAGTCCGCCCGCGAAGGCGATGGAGCTGCTGCCGGATGCGATCTATGCGGAGGTTTCGACCAGCGGACATGGGCTGCATGTGTTCGTGTGGTCGTCGGAGGCGAGCTTCCGGCGTGCCGGTGTCGAGTTTTATTCGCATTCGCGGTTTATTCGCATGACGGGAAGGAGGTGGCCGAAGTGACCACGGTTATTCGTAATCAGGGCACGAGTCTCGCGGTGCGTGAGAAGCTGGCCGCTGATGGCAGGCCCGTGTTGTTGGCGTTTTCGTGCGGCAAGGATTCCATAGCCGCGTGGCTGGCGATGCGGGATATGGGCATCGAGGTCGTTCCCGCGTATCTCTACTATGTGCCCGGTTTGAGGTTCGTGGACGAGGAGCTTGATTATTTCGAGCAGAAGTTCCAGACCCGAATCAAAAGGTATCCGCACCCGTCGCTGTACCGTTGGCTGAACAATGCGGTGTTCCAGGCTCCCGAACGTCTGCGCTACATCGAGGCGGCGCGTTTGCCTGAGCCGTCGTATGAGCAGATGTGGGATTTCATCCGCGCCGACGTGGGCTTGGATAAGAGCACGTGGTGCGCGGATGGCGTGCGTGCGGCCGATTCGATTCAGCGTCGTGGCGCGTTCGTCCAGTACGGGTACTGGCGGCGCAATCTCAAGAAGGTCTCTCCTATCGGGGATTGGCTCAAGGGCGAGGTGCTGGACTGCATCAGCGGGCATCATATCGAGCTGCCGTGTGATTATGCGTGGTTCGGGTGTTCTTTCGATGGCATCGACAAGCGTTTCACCAAGGTGCTCAAGGACAAGGCACCGGACGATTACGCGACGCTGCTTGAATGGTTTCCCTTGTTGGAGGTGGATCATGTCAGGTGATTTCCGATTCGACTTTTCCAAGAAGTCCAAGGGCAAGAAGGCTGTGAAGCCGGTGCCGGAAAATCTGGACGAGAACGCGAAGGAGTACCGGGAGCGCGCCCGTGCGGAGCGCAAGCGTTTCGTGGATGCGACCGACACCGAGTTCTGGCTGTGCCTGTGTTTCCCCTCCCCCGCCGAGATGGCGCGGTGGCGTGAACGGTTTGGCTTCGGCGAAAACCACCGGATCTATGCGTACCGTGATATCGAGAAGCTACTCGCCCCGTACAAGCCGGCCAAGTCGTCCGCCGTGGCGTTCGGTGCCGGCGTCGGCTTCGGTGGTGGCCTCGGGTTCGCGGAGAAGACGCCTGACCCGCTCGCCGATGTCAAGTACTCCGATGATCTGGAGAAGGATTGTCTCGCCGAGTTCGCCGCCCTGCACAGGGCGCTGGTTTCGGCTTGCAGTCCCAGGAAGCTCGTGGAGCCGACCGATTCCGAATACTGGTTCGCCATCGCGTTCCCGTTGCGAGACGACAAGGATTCTTTCCTTGCCGAGTATGGTCTTCGCAAACTCGGAGATAAATACCTCGATGGTATGGCCGTAGCTCGGAAGCTGGGAGGTGAGTTATGAGGCGAGTCCGTTATGCGAGCACCAACGATATCCGCTATACGGGGTATGGGCGTCGCTCTTCCGGTTCATCCGGTGGCGGTGTGTCCGCCCTGCGTGTGAGTGCGTCCCGTTCCGCGTCGCGATCGAGCGGATCGTGAACCGGTAAACAATATTTTTTTCGTTCAAGCCGTCCCTATGTGGCGGCTTTTTCATTGGGCGGTTCTCATGCGACGCGGCTCTTCTTCGGCTTCCCGCTCGTCCAGCAGCGGGAGCGGCGGCAACTCATCCCGCTCACGCTCGAAGGGCTCAACGCTTTCCGGCGTCGGCTTCTCGAAAGAGCGAATATCCCAATACCGCAAACAGGGCTTATCCGACGAACGTATATCGAAGCTATGGCAGGATACCCTCAAGATGCGCGCGTTGATGAAGAAACGCAAGGAACAGGGAGTCAGCGATCTTGAAGCCGGCGTTTCTCAGTCATGGAAGAACGCCCAGGCACGCCGAGACCGGGCGTTCGACAAGCGGTTCAACGACGAATGGAACAGATACCGCAGTGCAGGCTGGAAACGGTAGATCCCGATTTTTCTTGTCCACATCGTTACTGGAAAGGAGGTGGATCGTGCGTAACCTGTTCCAGCGCGCCGGCAATGCGGTGCGTAATGTGGCCGGTCGTATCCGCAGCGCTTTTTCTCGCGGCGGCTCGCGCTCCTCAGGCTCCTGACATTTAGATTCGAGGTGATCCAGTTGGCCAAGACCACGATAACGCAGCCGACGCTGCCTGACGGCATCGAATGGCCGGAGGCTACCGTGCGCTGGTGGGAGCATCTGGCTTCCACCCCCGGCGCGGACTCGTGGACGGAGGCCGACTGGGACAACCTCATGAACGCCGCACTGATCCACGCGGACATCTGGGGTTCCGGCAATTTCGCCAGCGTGCCCATACTGAACAAGCTGCTGCAGGATTACGGCATCACACCAGCCGCACGCAGGCAGATCACGCAGGCGAAAGTGAAACAGCAGGAGCGGCATACGCCGCTCGATGAGATAGCCGAACGACGGAAGCTGAGGGTGATCGAGGGTGGCAAGGCGAAGAGGCGTACAGGAACCTAGCTTCGCTCTGGTTCCCAAGCACGCGCAGTCCGAGGGAGGCGAGGCGTGCGCGCTCGCAGCCGGCTACGACATGAAGCCGGATAAGTGGCAGCGCATCGTGCTCGAGGGGTGGCTCGCCACGGATTCGAAGCTGCAATGGGCGGCGTCGGATTGCGGGTGCGCGGTGCCGCGCCAGAACGGCAAGAACGCGATTCTCGAGTTCACGGAGCTGTACCTTGCCGCGATCCTCGGCATGAAGATCCTGCACACGGCGCATGAGGTGAAGACCTGCCGCAAGCATTTCCTGCGCATGAAATACTACTTCGAGAACGCGCGCAAGTTCCCCGAACTGTCGGAACTTGTCACCTACATTCGAGCCACGAACGGCCAGGAGGCCATCGTGTTGAAGAACGGTGGCAGCATTGAGTTCATCGCCCGTTCGAAGAGTTCGGGCCGTGGCTTCACGGTGGACGTGCTGGTGTGCGACGAGGCGCAGGAGCTGACCGACGAGCAGATGGAGGCCATACAGCCCGCCATCTCGTCGGCACCCTCCGGCAATCCGCTGACCATCTACACGGGAACCCCCACACCGCCGACCTCGCCGGGCACGGTGTTCGCGCGCATGCGCCGCAACGCGCACAGGGACAAGCCGCCGAAGAACCTGTGCTGGTTCGAATGGGCGGCGACCGAGATAGGCGACGTGCACGACCAGCAACGCTGGTACCAATACAATCCAAGTCTCGGCACCCGACTGCTGAAAAGCGTGGTCGTTTCCGAGTCGGAGAAGATGACCCCTGACGGTTTCGCCCGCGAACGTCTCGGCTGGTGGAACGATCAGGCCGGCGCGCTGTCCGACATCGACTTGGATGCTTGGGCCGAATGCAAGACCGACAAGCCCTGCATGGACGGCTACAACTCGTATGCGGTCAAGTTCAGCGCGGACGGCGCGAACGTCACCCTCGTGGCGTGCGTGCGCCCGCCCCGCAAGTCGGGTGAATTGCCTCACGTGGAGGTCATCGCCTCGCGCAGCATGCGTGGCGGCACCGGCTGGCTGGCCGACTGGCTGACCGCCGAGAAAGACGGTGCGGAACGGTGGCGCAACGCCATCGGCATCATCATCGACGGGCGCGTGGGAGCGCCCACCCTGGTCAACAGCCTCATCGACAAGGGCGTGTCCAAAAGAGTGATCGTGGTTCCGCGCCCTTCCGACGTGGCGGACGCTTGTTCGATGCTCGAACAGGCCGTGAACGACCATGGGCTTACCCATTTCGGCCAGCCTCTGCTTGACGAGGCGGTGGGTCATGCGAAGCACAGGAAAATCGGAGACGGGTTCGGCTACGAGACGTCCATGGAGAACATCGACGTGAGTCCCGTGGAAGCGGTGGCTCTCGCGTATTGGAACGTCAAGACTTCCAAACGTCATCCGGGCAGAAGAGCGAAGGCGGTGGCATTCTGATGCAGATTCCGAATCTTGAAGGCGTGCAGGTCGATAATCTGCCCGAGGAATGCCGAGAACCGTGGGATTTGATGATACGTCAATGGTCCCAGAAGCTCGAACGTAACCTTTTGCGCACCAAATACTACGACGGACGAAACGAGCTTAAGAATCTGTCCATCGCCGTGCCGGACAGCATGGCGGGGATAAGCGAGGTCGTGGGCTGGCCGCAGAAATCGGTGGACGCTTTGGCCGACCGCATCGTGTTCGATGGTTTCGTCGGAGTCGGCGCCGACGACCGCGACCCGTTGGGTTTGGATTCGATTCTTTCCGACAACGACTTCGACGTGGAACTGCCGCAGGCCATCCGCAGCGCTCTCACCCACTCATGCTCGTTCCTGAACGTCCGCAGCGCGGAACCGGAAGATGGTCTGCGTTCCAAGGTGTCGGTATCGTTCCGCAGCGCGCTCTACGAGACCGGCCTGTGGGATTACGCCCGTCGCGGCCTGTCGGCCGCGTTGTCGATAACCGACATCGACCGCTCACAGTACGCGCAGACGAACACCATCGTGCCCTCCGAACTCATGCTCTACATGCCCGGCTACACGATTCGCATACGCCGCACGCAATCAGGCCGCTATCATGCGGACGCTCCCCGGAACACGTACATGGATCATGTGCCCGTTTACCTGATCCCCTACCATCAGGACCTGAACCGCCCCTTCGGCCGCTCGCGCATCAGCCGCGAGGTCATGAGCATCACCGACACGGCGGTTCGCACCATGCTGCGCATGGAGGTAAGCGCCGAATTCTATTCGAGCCCGCAACGCTACCTCATCGGCGCTGACGAGCCGCCCGAGGACAAGAACGGCAAGAAGCTGACCGGCTGGGAAGCCACCATCTCGAAGATGCTCAACATCAGCCTCAACGAAGACGGCCAGGCACCCACCATCGGCCAGTTCACGCAGATGACCATGCAGCCGCACACCGACATGCTTCGCGCACTCGCGGCACGCATGAGCGGCGCGACCGGCGTGCCGCTCAGCCAGTTCGGCGTGATGACGGACTCCGGCCCTTCCTCGTCCGACGCGATCATGGCGGCGGAAAGCGAACTTGTCATCGAGGCGAAGAACGCCTGCCGCGCCATCGGAGTGCAACTGCGCAAGGCCGCTAGGGATATCGCCATACTCAATGGCACGTCTGCGGACAGCGATGAGCTCGACCGCCTGCAGGTCAACTGGCGTGACCCCGAACGCCCATCGCAGGCCGCGCTCTCCGATGCCATCGTGAAGCAGGTGACGGCCATACCGTGGCTCGCCAACTCCGACGTGGTGTTGGAGAAGCTCGGCTACACGGATTCCGACATCACACGCCTGTTGGCCGACAAGCGCAAGGCCGAGACCCGCAGCGTGCTTGACTCCCTCGTGAACGGAGGCAACAAGGATGACGGACAACCGACAACTGGACCAGCTACAGGCCAGCCAAGCCAGAGCGGTGGAACTGGCACGCCGCGATCTGGCGAAACTGTGGGAGACGCTGCAACAGCTCAGCCCTGAATGGCAGCGTGACATGCTGCTCGACTACGTGCCGCAACTGGTCGCCAAATACGGCGACCTCGCGGCGCAGGCCGCCTACGAATGGTATATGCGCGTCCGCGGCGAATCGGTGCCCGAACCATGGGAGTACGACCTATCCGATTCTTTCCCCGGTGATGGCATCGACAAGACCATACGCTGGCAGGCCGGCCACCTGTGGACTGACCCGCAGACCATGCAGGCGTATCTGGTCGGCGCGATGCAACGCTGGGTCATGTATTCGGGGCGTGAAACCATCGCCCGCCTGTGCGAGCACGACCCGTCCGAACCACGGTACGCGCGCGTGCCGAGAGGCGCGAAGACGTGCGCGTTCTGCACGATGCTCTGCTCGCGCGGCTGGGTGTACCGCAGCGAGAAGACCGCGAAATACGCCAAAGGCTCGTTCAGCCTGTTCCACGACGACTGCGACTGCCAGATCGTACCCGAATGGGACAGGAACCAAGCCCACATCGAGGGCTATGACCCCGACCGCATGTACTCGGAATACACGCACGCCCGCAGCCTCATCGAGAACGGCGGCCTGGACGACGACACCTATCGGATGATAAAGGCCACCACAAAAGGCAACCCCGAAAACCCGAACGACCCCAACACGATCACCTATGTGATGCGCCGACTCTACCCCGACCGCTACAAGGACGGCTACGGGGTGCCCCGACCGTCGCACTCGAACTGAGATTTTCCCCAACCACCCGCACGGGTGGTTTTTTATGCCCGAAACGGGCCCAACCCACTAGGAGGAACCATGACCGAAGAGGCCAACGGCAACCAGCAGGTGGCATCGACCGAGAACGGAGCGAAGCCGCCCGAAATCGACTACGAGGCCAAATACAAGGAGGCCGTCGCCCATTCCCGCGAATGGGAGAAACGCGCCAAGGACAACAAGGCAGCCGCCGACGAACTGCAACAGCTCAAGGAGGCCCAACTGTCCGAAGCCGAAAAGACCGCCAAGCACATCAAAGAGCTTGAAGCCAAGAACGCCGCCTACGAGGCGGAAAAACAGCAGAACGAATGGAAGACGCAGGTCTCCAAGGAAACCGGCGTGCCCATCGCACTGTTGCACGGCTCCACGCTCGAAGAAATGCAGGCCAACGGAAAGGCGCTCGCCGACTACATCGCCGACAAAACCAAGCCCACGGTGCACGCCTCATCCGAATCCAACCAGCCGCCCGCACCATCCGGCACATCCGGCGACTGGATCCGTGACCAGTTCCTCAAACAAAAGCAGAAATAACCCCCATAGAAAGAAGGTATGACGATGGCTTCCAACGTGAACTCCATCATCACCAGCAGCGACCTCGGCGGCGGACTCATCCCCACCGAATACGCCACCCAGATTATCCAGGACGCCCCCAAGTCGAGTGTGTCCCTCACCCGCATGCGTCAGATTCGCATGAGCACCCGCACGCGCACGCAGCCGGTGCTTGACTCCAAGCCGATCGCCTACTGGGTTGGCGGCGATACCGGCCTGAAGCAGACCACGAAGATGAAATGGTCGGGCCTAAGCATCACGGCCGAGGAGCTTGCGGCCATCGTGCCCATCCCGGAGGCCGTCATCGCGGATTCCGGCATCCCCATCTGGTCGGAGGTCATGCCGCGTCTGGCTTCCGCGCTCGGCTACAAGCTGGACCAGGCGACACTGTTCGGCGTGGACAAGCCTTCCAGCTTCCCTGACGGCATCATCCCGCAGGCCATCGCGGCGCACAACACGCTCACCCAGGGCAAGGATCTCGCCAAGGACGTTGCCAGCATGGGTCAGAAGCTCGCCGAACAGGGCTTCGCCATGAACGGCTTCGCCAGCAAGCCGGGCCTGAACTGGGAGCTTATCGGCCTGCGCAACGCCAACGGCAGCCCGATCTACGTGCCGTCCCTCGCCTCGGGGGCCCCGTCCACCCTGTACGGCTTCGGTCTCAACGAGGTAGACAACGGCGCGTGGGATGCCACCAAGGCCGTGCTGCTCGGCGCGGACTGGTCGAACTTCGTGGTCGGCATCCGTCAGGACATCACCTACAAGCTGCTTGACCAGTCGGTTATCTCGGACGATAACGGCAAGGTGATTCTGAACCTCGCCCAGCAGGACTGCGTCGCCATGCGCGTCGTGTTCCGCGTCGGCTTCCAGATCGCCAACCCCATCAACGACGTGCAGTCGGACAAGAGCAAGCGCTTCCCCGCGTACGTCATCGCGCCGGCCACCGGAACGTCGGTGGCCACCGGAACGTCGGTGGCCACCGGAGTGTGATGGCCATGGGACTGAACAAGCAGATACAGTTCGTGCGTCAACCGAAGCCGACTGACGGCGAGATTATCGCTCAGGTGGCCGTTTTTGACGGGGAAGGCAATCCGGTCGATGTAGGCGGCGCTCCCACCGTCGACACGCTTGCTGGCGCCACCGGCACCGGCAAGGCGGTGCTCAAGGCCACGGATGCGGCGGAGGCGCGCAAGGCCATTGGCGCGGGAACGTCCAGCTTCAGTGGAAGCTACAACGACCTGTTGAACAAGCCGACGATTCCGCCAGCCTACACGCTTCCCGCAGCCACGGCTGCGGCGTTGGGTGGCGTCAAGAAGGGTGCCGCGATTCCGGACCTCGCAGCCTCCGCGGATGCGGCGACCATCGCCACGAAGGTCAACAGCATCCTCACCCAGTTGCGCGCGATCGGTGTCATCGCCGCCTGACGTGGGGAGGTGTGTTATGGCCGACGAAACGGAAGAAAACCCATTCGCCACCCACACGGAATTGTCCAAACGCTGGAAGCAGATGCCGGACGACCCGGATTATGTTGACCAGCGGCTGGCTGATGCATCGCAGTTCATTCGCGAGCAGTGTCCCGGATGGCGCGATATCGCATCCGCCACGTTGGAACGCATCGCCTGCGAGCTCGCCAAGGATGTGATCTCGTCCGACATGCAGACCGAGGGTGCCGGTTTCGATACGACCGGTGCCAGCAATCTCAGTCTCACGGCGGGCAGTTTCACCCAGTCCATGACGTTCTCGAACCCTCGCGGCGAATTCTATCTGTCCAAGGGGCAGAAAAAGGCGCTCGGACTCACCGGCCAGCGCTTCTACAGCGTCGACCTGTCGAACGGGGAGGCGTCATGAGGGGCGAGACCGTGAAAGTGGTGCGCTACACGCCGACCGGCGAGAACGACCCGGGCGGCTCGCCCGTCACCAATGTCGATATCGAGTCGGTTGACAACGTGCTTGTCTCGCCGGGCGGCATGTCGAACGCCACCGACTCATTGCGCCCCGAAGGCGTGACGGTGGCGTTCACCTGCCTCTTCCCCCGCAGCTACGCATACCGGAGTCTGCGCGGGGCGAGGGTGCGCATCGATTCCCACGACTACAAGGTGATCGGAGACCCGAGGCCCTTGGACGGCGGCATGAAGCCGACCGCCTGGAACCTCAAGGTCGAAGTCACGGATTCGGAGGGCTGATGTCCGGCACTGTGAGACTCGATTATTCGGCGTTCCGCGCTTACCGCCAAAACGAGGGCGCACGCATTGTCAAGGCCGAGGCCGACAAGATCGCGGGACGCGCCAACTCCACCGCCATGCGTGACGTGCATGTGCCCGCCGGAGAGGATTCCGTTCCGCGCTACGAGGCAAGCGTGCGCACCGGCCCCAAAGGCGCCACGGCGAACGTCTATCCGGCCAACCGCGCGGCAGGCGTCGACAACGCATTGCACAACACGTTGGCCAAAGCAGTGGGAGGTGGCGGCTGATGGCGGTCAACGCGGAAAAGCTCGTGCAGGATTGGCTCAACGCGGACCCGACGATCAAGGCCGAATATCCGGCGATGTTCGATGTGCCCGCCGGATCATCGGCCACGCATCCGATGCCGTTCGTCACCGTCGAACAGGTCGGCGGCTCGGACGAACGGTTCCGCAGCCTGCCGCTTATCGCGGTGCAGGTGTGGGGCGAGTCGCGCTGGCTGGTCTCCGAGGCTGCGGCGAAACTCATACTCCCCCGCCTCAAACGTATCGTCGAGCTGCCCGAGGTCGCCGACATCGACATCACCGGCCGCACGCATTTCCCCATGCCCGACGGCCGGCCCCGCTACCAGATACTCATACAACTCACCGTCAAATCAGACGACTAACGAAAGGTCTAAATCATGGCTGGTTCCACCACCAACGATTCCACCATGGTGTCGTTGGGCAAATTCAAGGTCGGCGGCTACGCCTACTGGGCACCGTCCGGCACCGCGCTGCCCACCGATTCCTCCACCCCGCTGGCCGCGGCGTTCAAGCTGCTCGGCTACCTGTCCGAGGACGGTCTGACCAACGCGACCGACACCAACACCACCGAGATCAAGGACGCCAACGGCACGACCGTGATGAAGGTCATCACCAGCTACGCCGAGTCCTACCAGTTCGCGCTGCTGGAGGTGCTGCGCGCCGAGGCCGCCAAGATGCGCTACAACACGCACGCGGTCACCGGCACGGACAAGAGCATGACCATCAAGCACCAGATGCCCTCCGACGAGGACTTCGTGCTCGTGTTCGAAATCGCGATGAGCGGCGACGTCAAGGACCGCCTCGTGATCGGCAACGGCACGCGAGCCGAGTTCGGCGACCGTCAGGTGCATGCCGGCGACGCGCAGGTGTACGACGTCACCGTGTCCGCCAACGACATGGGCAACGGTGTCACCGCCATCGAATACATCGGCATCGCCGCGTCCCGTAGCGTGGCCGTCACCGAGGCCCTGCTCGGCAAGGTCATGGATCCGGTCAACGGCGACGAGACCGCCGAAACCGGCGAAGAGACCCCGGCCGCCGAATAACGGTTCTTCCCGCGTCACGCGTTCGACGACTTCCCCGCGACGCGGGAACCCTCATTTTTTTCAACTCTCGAAGTCGTCCATGGTTTTTTGGAGAAGTCATTATGTCACGAAACCGTCATCATCGTTCCGGTAATCCCGCCAGCAGCAACGTCCCCGGCAACCGTCCGCAGGATCACAGGCCCGCGCAGGGCAAGCCGCGCACCGTCACCGTCAAGGGCATCTCCCTGACCATCGACCCGAAACTGATGGACGATTGGGAGCTCGTGGAACTGTTATACGACTACCAGTCTGATCCGGAGGGCAACGCGCTGGCCGTGATCCCGTTCCTGCGCAAGGTGCTCGGCGACGGCTACGCGAGGGTCAAGGACGCGTTGCGCGATCCGGACACCGGACGCATCAGCGGTGAAAGCATGGGCGAATTCGTCGAGGAGCTGATGGAGAAGCTCAACGACGCGGCCCCAAACTCCTGACGCTCGTATACCTGCTGCATGCCTGCCCCGACCAGTTGGCGGCGGACATGCGGCGCATATACGGGCTTAGCGTCTATGAGCTGGATCCGTTGGAGACGGCCGCGTTGGCCGCGAACCTGCCCGCCGGCTCCCTTATCTGGCAGAAGCTGGACACCCCGGCCGCGTGGACGCTTGACCAGTATCTGATGGCCGCGCGGATCGACCAGATGAACATGTGGATGTGGGGCAACGCCGACCCGAAGAAACGCGGCCCGCAGCCGGAACCGCTGCCGAGACCAGGCAACGGAAGCGGCCATGCCGTCGCGAACCCCTCCAAGCCGGAGGACTCCGGGGAAGCCACGCGCAGGACGCGCACCATCAAGCCCATGGCCCTGACCATCGAACAGCTCGACGCGTTCATGAGCCGCGACTTCACGGACGTGGAGACGAAACCCTTCACCCACAACGAATAACCGAATAGAGGGGCATGGTCATGGCATACCAGCTGGCTCAGGCTTACGTGCAGATCGTGCCCAGCATGAAGGGCGTGGGCAAGGCCATCGAAAGCGCGTTCGACGGGCCATCCAAATCGGTCGGCCAGAAAGCCGGGGACGCCGCCGGCGGGGGCTTCTCGAAAGGTTTCGGCGCGAAGCTCGGCATCGTCTCCGGAATCGCGTCCAGCGTCGCCACGAAGGTCATAGGCGTGTTCTCCGGCCTGTCCGGGCAGATCCTCGACGCATCGGATTCGACGCAGAAGTTCGCACAGACACTTGATTTCGCCGGCGTTGGGGCCGACCAGATCAAGAAACTGACCGTGTCCACGCAGGAGTATGCTAACAAGACCGTCTACGGTATCGACGACATCCGCAACACCACCGCCCAATTGGCGGCGAACGGCGTGCCAAACTACGCGAAGCTCGCCGAGGCGGCCGGCAATCTCAACGCGGTCGCGGGCGGCAACGCCGACACGTTCAAGAGCGTCGCGATGATGCTCACCCAGACGGCCGGCGCTGGCAAGCTCACCGCGGAGAACTGGAACCAGCTGGCCGACGCCATCCCGGGCGCTTCGGGCAAGCTCCAGGAGGCGATGCTGAAGAACGGCGCGTACACGGGCAACTTCCGCGACGCGATGGCCAAGGGAGAGATCACCTCACAGGAGTTCAACGACGCGCTCATGCAACTGGGCATGAACGATGGCGCCATCAAGGCGGCGGAAAGCACGCAGACGTTCGAGGGCGCGTTCGGCAATCTCGAGGCCACCATCGTGGACGGTGCGGCGAACATCGTCAACACCGTCAAACCGTACATCACCGGAGCGGTCACCGCGTTGGGCGACGGCATCGGCAAGGCGATGCAGTGGGTGAACGACTTCACGGGCGCGCTCGTGAAAACCGAGGGCGTGCAGACGTTCGCCAACGGGGTGAAAAGCATCGCCGGCGCGGTCGGTTCGATCGTCGGCCCGTTCGCCGGCGTCATCGGCAGCCTGCTCGGCTTCACCGGCGGCGCGGACAGCGCCAAGGATTCGGCGCAGCGTCTCTCCGACGTGCTGGACTTCGTCGGCGGGATCCTCCAATCGGTCGGTACGTTCGTGCAGCAGAACGCCGACTGGATGCAGGCGCTTGCCATAGCCGTCATGGCGGGATACGGCGCGTTCCAATTGTTTTCGATCATTCAGACCGTGGTCGGTTTCATCAAGGCGTTCAGCGTGGCCGAAACCGCGGCTACTGCAGCCCAGTGGCTGCTGAACGCGGCCATGAGCGCGAACCCGATCATGATACTGGTCGTGGCGATAGCGGCACTCGTGGCTGGTCTTGTCTGGTTCTTCACCCAGACCGAAGCCGGTCGGCAACTGTGGGCGGAGTTCACCGGCTTCCTGCAGTCCAAGTGGCAGTACATCACCGACTTCTTCCAGACCACGTGGCAGAACATCACGCAATGGTTCTCCGACGCGGCCGCGAACATCCAGAACGGGTGGAACGCGCTAACCGCGTTCATCGGTTCGATTCCCGGCAGGATACAGGTGTTCTTCGCAGGCATCGGCCAATGGTTCGCGAACAAGTTCAACGAGGTCCGCAACGGCATAGCCAACGGCTTCAATTCGGCGGTCTCGTTCGTCGCCTCGATCCCGGGCCGTATCCTCAACGCGCTCGGCAATCTCGGCGGATTGCTGTGGAACGCGGGCGCGAGCATCATGCGGGGCTTTCTGAACGGTCTGAAAAGCGTCTGGGGCAACATCACGAGCTTCGTGGGCAATATCGCCGGCTGGATCGCCTCGCACAAGGGCCCGCTCCCCTACGACCGCAGGCTGCTGATCCCCGCCGGCGAGGCCATCATGGGCGGTTTCCGCAAGAGCCTGAACGCCGGCTGGCAGCAGGTGCAGTCCGACGTGGCCGGCATGAACGTCGGCCTTGCCAACGGGTTCAAAACCCCGGCCTACATGTATGGCGGCGGTCAAGGCATGGATTACACGCCGAACACCGGCAGCGCGTCGAACGTGAACATCACCAACTACTATCCGCAGGCCGACCCGTGGCCACTCGCCACGAACGACAGTCTCGACAAGCTGACGGTCGGAATCTAAAGGGGGTTGCTTATGGCCGGTGTCGATTACGCGCTCAACGGCGTGGCCCTCGACTCCCAGTATTGCCGGGTCACGTTGGGCAGCACCCTGTTCGCTGGGGTCTCCGTGTCCCGCAGCAAGGTCAGCGCCCCGTTCCGGCATGGCACGATACCATCCGGTTTCGCCCCATCGTTCGAGGAACGCAGCGTGACGCTCAAGGTCACCGCGTTCCGTGCGGGAGCATTGGGCCGCGCTGATGCCGCGGGTTTGGATTCGAGCCGCCTGGCGCGCCTGTGCACGGCACCAAGCCTGACATTGGGCCGTCGGGTCAACGGGCGGAGACAGCAGGCCGTCGTGGAGCTCGCCAGTCTGGAGGCCGACGACGGAGGCACCGTGCTGGACAGGCTCACCCCGTTCACGGCGGTGTTCGCCATGCCCCAAGTGTGGTGGCGCGATCCGGTCGCGTATGACCGTCAGGTGGCGGCGAACACAACGGACTGGCTGTGGCCGTCAGCCGTGCAATGGCGGCAGGAATACTGGACGCGCTGGAGTGGCGCGGCGAACGATTCGACCAGTCTCATGGCGGATTTCGTGACCATGTGGATTGGCGAGCCGAACAACTCCCCCTCGCTGCTGATCCCGTTGTCCGCCGGCCTGCCCGACGGCATGTTCGGTGACGCTCCCGTCAACGACCTGATCATACGGCTACCCAAGGGCGTGAGCAACGCCTCGGTCACCGACCCCGCGTCGAACACGGGAGTCATCTGGCAGGGCGCGGCCAACGCGAACGCCTACACGTATGTGGACGTGGGCAACTGCCTCGCATGGCAGTCCACGTCGGACCACCAGTGGACGCAATCGGGCACGGACGTGACCGGCGGCTTGGATTATCCGGCCAACGGGCTGCTGCAATGCTGGCCGAACCCGGTGGACAACGGCTACCGGCTCACGTCGAAGCTCACCGGCAGCGGCGAGCCATTGCTCGTGCACGTGCGCCGCGCGTGGTGGTAGACCGTATTCCCCTTCTATGCAATTTCTCCGGCGTCATGCAATTTCCGCGCCGGTTTTTAACGTTTGGAGTCCACCTATGGTCAAGACCTTGCATGCCCGTCTCGTCGCCTACCTGCCCAACGGAGGCAGGCTCGGCAACCTGCCCGCACCGCTCTCATGGGACGCGAGCATCGTCAACAACGACCTCGGAGCCCTCAAAGTCGCCTACAGTCGTCGCACCATCGGCGGCGGAATCCTGAAACGCGGCCTCGAACAGGGGCTCGAAATCGGACTCGAAGTCAGCGACGGCGGAGCATGGAGCGAACCCTACAACTGCCGGTATCTGCTCATCGGCCGCTCACGCAACGCGGAGGACGTGAGCGATACGGTGACGCTCACCTGCCAAAGCATCGGCTGGCTGACCAACAAGATCCTGAACAACGACACCGCGCATCTCATCCAGGATGGGGACAACAAGGGCAAACGAGCTTTTCTGTCGAAGAACCCCGGCACCATCATCAGAACGATTCTCGACGAGAACAAAGCACGCAAGGGAGCCGGCCTCGTGCTCTCCCCCGGCTTCGACACCGGCAAGGACGCAGCCAACGACAACTGGAAGAGCGTGTACACGCTCTACTACAGTCTCGGAACGAGCCTGAACAGCATGCTTTCGAGCATGGTTGGCGGCGGCGCGATCGACTGGCGTACCGAGGGCCGCACCCTCAGAATCTGGAACGCCGACAGCACGAATCTGAGCCGCGACCTGTCGGGCCGCGTGCACGTCAGCATGGCGCACGACGTACTCGAGGCACCCGAAGAGGAAAGCATCGAAGACCTCTCCAGCGACATCCTCGTGGAGGGCGACAACGGGCTCATATTCCGAGAGTCGAATCCAGCGGCCCCGACCCCGTGGGGCGGTTGGGAATCCTATGTCTCGCAGGGCGGCGTGAGCGACGAGGCCACTGCCAAGTCGTTCATGCGGACCACCCTCGCCAGCAGCGCGAGGGTGCGCGGCCAGTACACGCGGTCGCTGCTCGTCACCAACGCGGACAGCCTGCCGCTGGTGGACTACAGGCCCGGCGACTGGATCACCGCGCCCACCGTCCAGCACGGAGAGAAGGTGCGAATCCAACAGGTCACCGTCAGCCTCGACTCCAACGGACTCAAGGCCTCGATTACCCTCAACGACAAGGTATACGACTCTCAGGTGCGGGCCGCGAAGAAGATCGCCGGCATCACCGGCGGCGCGCAACTGGCCGGCAGCGAGGGCGGGCGTCCCGCCCCCGAGAAGGACCATCGTGTGCCGAATGCTCCGACTGGTCTGGTGGTGCAGACCGACGCCTATATCTCCAGTCGTGGTACCGCGTTGGGTTTGGCTACCTTGCAGTGGGCTGCGGTCTCGCAGGCAACGGATAATACGGCCATCGATATCAGCTCGTATCGGGTCGAATACCGGAAGAATCTTGCGGGTGCGCCGTGGGTTTCCGGTGGGGTGACGGACGCGCAGCGGCTCACGTTGGGCATCGGCGGTCTGGAATGCGGGCAACGCTATGAGTTCCGCGTGCGCGCGGTTCCCACGTATTCCGACCGGTTGGGTGACTGGTCGAACGTGGTCGTGGCTTTGGTGGCGTCGGACGTGACGCCGCCGAGCATCCCGTCCAAGCCGATACTCACCAGCAAGCTCGGCGTGGTTGACGTGCAGTGGGACGGCAGGAACAATGCCGGCGGCGGCATGGAGCTGGACTTCGACCACGTGGAGGTCGGCATCAGCGACTCCAACGGGAACTGGAAATACCGGGACAGCGTGGCGCGTGACGGGCATTGCGTCGTCACCGGATTGGAGTATCGCGCCTACTGGTTCGCTTTGCGTTCGGTCGATCATTCGGGCAACAAGTCGGATTGGGGTGTGGGCGCGTCGATCACGGTCGCCAGCGCGGTGTCCCAGACCGACCTGGACAGGCTCGACAAGGATCTGCGGGACAACAAGACCGCCATCGACAACGCGAACAGGGAATTGTCCCAAGCCAAGCAGGATATCGCCGGCAATACGACGGCGATAGGCAACGCGAACAGGGAATTGGCTACGGCGAAGTCCGACCTGACGCAGGCGAAGCAGGACATCGCCAACAACACGACGGCCATCGGCAACGCGAACAAGCAGATCACGTCGAACAAGACGGCCATCGATAACGCGAACAGGGAACTGGACGCGGCTCAGGGCGACATCGCGCAGGCGAAGAAGGACATCACGCAGGCCAAGTCGGACGCGGCCAACGCGAAAAACGAAGCGGGCAAGGCCAGCGCGGCCATCGAGTCGGCGAAGTCCGACATCGCGAACGCCGCGTCGAAGGCCCAGTCCGCGTTGGACAAGGCCAATTCCGTGGGCAAGAGCCTCGACGGCCTGCACAACGTGTACGAGGGGCCCGACGACCCGACCACGCTTTCCGGCGTGACCGTGCGTCAGGGTGATTTCTGGTACAAAACCCAAAAATACTGGACGCGCTGGTCCGGCGCTGCGAACGACAGCACGTCCCTGCTGGCCGACTTCTATACGGGTTGGGAGGGCGAGCCGAACAACAGCGCGAGCTGGCTCGTGCCGTTGTCCAGCCATTTCATCGGCGTGTACGTCTTCGACGGTTCGCGGTGGAACGAGCGCAACATCGTGGCCGCGAACATTCTCGCTTCCGGCAGCGTGGTCGCCTCCAACATGGCGGCGAACAGCATCACGACGGAGAAGCTGGTGGCCGGCGCGATCACCACGGACAAGGTGGCGGCGAACGCGATAGTCGCCGGCAAGATAGCCGCCGGAGCCATCACCACCGACAAGCTGGCCGCTCTGGCGGTGACCGCCGACAAGCTGGCCGCGAACAGCGTGGTGGCCGGCAAATTGGCCGCGAACAGCGTGAACGCGGACAACATCGTCTCGGGGGCCATCACCACTGACAAGTTGGCGGCGAACAGCGTGAACGCGAGCAAGATCGTGTCCGGCAGCATTTCGACGGACAAGCTGGCCGCATTGGCGGTCACGGCCGACAAGCTGGCCGCGGGCTCTGTGATAGCGGACAAGCTCGCCGCGAACAGCGTCAACGCTGGCAACATCGTCTCGGGGGCCATCACCACGGAGAAGCTGGCCGCGTTGGCGGTGACCGTGGACAAGCTCGCCGCGAACAGCGTGAACGCGTCGAAGATAGTCGGCCAGTCGATCACGGGCGACAAGATCGCGTCGAACACGATAGTCGCGCGCAACATCGCCGCCCAGTCGATCACGTCGGACAAGGTGGCGGCCGGCCAGTTCTCCGGCTACGTGTTCACCGGCAGCATCTTCCGCACCTCCGGCTCGAACCCGAAGGTCGAAATGACCTCCAGCGGAATTCACGCCACCGATTCCACCGGCAAGGACATATTGCAAATCGGATACAACATAGAAACGGGGCTCGCAGTGATAAACCCACTCACAAAACTGTTGACACCATTAAGCTGGCAGGCCTTCGCCGCGCAACCAGTCACCCTTCAAAGTAGATATGACAGTGGTGATATACAAAAAGAAGGTACTGGCAGCACCACAATGACCTGGATAGACACCGGTTCCACCCTACAATTCAGCACTGGTTTCACCGGCACTGTGGCTGTACTGGTGTCATCGTGGATGTATTTGAGGATGGCAGTAGGTGGCACAGCAATCGCCGACGGATTCGCCAGAATGTGCATAGGCATACAAATACTTGATGGCTCTGCTGAAGTGCACAGCTACAAGAACGATTGCGTAACCAACCAACTTGAAAATTCTTCGGCTGTAAGGCAGGCCTCCTCTGATACCAACGCTGCGACTTTCTCCAACGGATTCATCGTTTCCCTCTCGAAAAACAAGACCTATACGGCGAAAATCTGGTTTGGATACAGATGGAACAGCTCGGCCAACTCAATCGTAGTACTCAGAGCGCAACGTCCGTTTGTCCAGATAACCCCATGTGTCAACTGAAAGGAACAACACCATGCCAAAAAACACAACCGAAAACCCCGTGCAGGCGGACATCAACGACGTGCTCGACAACATGGCGGCACGTAACGCCACCCTGACCCGCGAACTCGCCATCAGCCAGGCGCAGGCCACCGCACTGCAACGCAGGCTCGCCATGCTCGAGGCCAAGCAGGCCGAAAACAAGTAATCAGTCGAACAATTTTTTGAAGCCATCCCACGGGGTGGCTTTTTTCATACCCGAAAACAGAAAGGAATTGTCATGGCGGAAACAACGGCGATTGGCCTCATACACAACCTCGACACCGACCCGAACTGCCTGAAGCAACGCAACTCATGGCGCTCCAACGTCACCAAAACCGACGATAAGCATTACCGTTACGCGATCGGGGACGGACAGCCGAACTTCACCCTGCAACCCTCCACCAACATAATCCCGAAGGGCGGCATCATAGTCGTCCAATACCAAGGCAACAACGCAAGAGCCGAAGCCGATTACCCCTCCGACTGCACGATCATATCCGACAACGGCTGGCTGCTCGTCATCAAAGCACTCAAGGACAGCATCTGCGCGATCCGTTACAACAATGGCAACGTCGTCCTCAAGCATATGACGGTTCTGCCCGACGAAACAGAATACCGGCGCATGATCGACGGCTACAAGCTGGCATCAGGATTCGACGGCGACACCATGCCGTTAATGGGGGGGGGGCAGGGCTAAACGCCATCGTCTGGCTGCTCGCCTCCGCCGCTCTGACTGGGTGGTGGCCGCATGACCTATATCACGAACCTGTACCACGACCCCTCATGCCGCAGGCAGGTAGGCACGTGGGCCAGCGCCGGCGACATAAATGTCGAGGCTCTCGCCGACGGGCACTTCCGCTACACGCATACCGGCGCCGGCTCCTGGGCGCTACTCGGCTTGAATTGGAATGCACTGATAAAGCCGGGCCGTGTCGCGGTCGTCGCCTACACGGCCACCAGCGGGGAGAGCGTGACAGTGGAGAGCGCCACGCCGCTCGCCTCGGGCACGACCCCATCGGGTGCCACGTGGAAGGCGGAGAAAATCAACGGGGACGGCAACCACAACGTCTTCTGCAAGGGCGAGGGCAGTGTGACATTGGAGGCCCTGGCCGTGTACGAGGGCGGCGATTGGCCGACCGTCCAACAGCTCCTTCCCCGGTTCCCGTGGTTCCACGGAGGCACGATGCCCCTGCAGTGATCGGCGGTGAGGGCCGATGATGCAACGCCACAACTGGTTCCCGAACCCCACGTACGGCGACCCGAAACCCACGAGGAGCATCGACTGCACCGTCCACCAGTGGGGTTCACCGAACAATCCGGGCATCATCCTGCGGCATTCGTCCGACACCGCCGGCGGCTACGCCGGATGGGTGGTCTCGGGCCTGCCGGCGGGCGTGAAGTGCGCGTTCATCGCGAGCTGTGGTTTCGCCGATACCACGGACACGTTCCGCGGGCCGCTGCTGTCGGTCAAGGACTCGTCTGACAACGTGCTCGCCGACTCGAAGACCTGGGCCAACAACGAACGCCTGCGCGTCGGCTTAACCGTGCCCTCCGACGGTGTCGTCAAACTCATCTTCCGAGGCCGGACCGGCAAGGACACCGCGTTCTACCAGATCATCTGCACCGAGGCCGGCAGCGACGAGAGCTTCTTCACCGGCGGCACGATGCCATTGCAGAACAACTAGCGAAAGGAAAGAAGGCCATGGCCTAGATGAACGAGACGATACCAGTATGGCTCACATTCGTGGGCATGATCCTCGGCTCCGGTGCGACCGGCACCATCACCGCGTGGATGCTCAAACACCTCGACAATACGTCCGTGTTGGACCAGGCCGTGCGCGAACTCCTGTTGTGCCGGCTCGAGGACCTGCGCGCCGAGATGGTCGCCAACGACGGCATAGCCGACGAGGACCTCAAAGGCCGCAGCCAACGCCTCTACGACGTGTACCACGCGCTCGGCGGCAACGGTCACGGCACCAGCCTCAACAACGACATCCAGAGTGCGCCGATAGCCCCGAGAAAACCACAGGCTTAGCCCTCGCCGATCCCGGCGGGGGGCTATTTCCATGCCCACCACATAGGAAGGAAAACGAATTTGGGCAAATTCAAGAACAGAAGCAAGCCGCTACAGGCCCTCATCGCGGCATTGTTCGCCGTGCTGCTCGCATGCACGCCGGCGATCGCGATGGCCGACATGGTAGGCATCGACGTGTCCGGCTGGCAGGCCTGGAACGTGACCTGCACCGCCAGCTACGACTTCGCCGTAGTCAAGGTCAGTCAGGGCGTGGGCTTCGAGAACTCCAGTTGGCGCACGCAGGCCAAGTGCGTGACAGACCGGGGCAAGAGCCTCGGCCTGTACCATTACGCCGGCGGCAACAACGCCGCGAGCGAGGCCGACTACTTCGTCGGCCGGGCACGCGACTTCGTCGGCAGGGCAGTGCTCGTGCTCGACTGGGAGTCCTATCAGAACGCCCAGTGGGGCAACGGCGACTGGGTGCGCCGGTTCGTGCAGCGCGTGCACACGCTCACCGGCGTATGGCCGATGGTGTACGTGCAGGCCAGCGCCCTCAACCAGATACCATCCGACGTGCGCGCCGACTGCGGCCTGTGGGTTGCCCAGTACGCCAGCAACGCGCCGACCGGCTACCAGAGCCGCCCGTGGAACTACTCGATCTACGGCGAGGCCATGCGCCAGTACACCTCCAACGGTTGGGTCAACGGCTACAACGGGCCGCTCGACCTCAACTACTTCAGAGGCGACGCAAGCCAGTGGCGGGCCTACGCCAACCCCGCAGGCGCAGCCAAGCCGGCCACCCCGCCGCAGGCCGAGAGGCCGCCGGCCCAGACCGTCGACCTACAGGCCCTCGCGACCGCCACGATCCGTGGCGACTACGGCAACGGCCAGCAGCGGCGCGACGCGCTCGGCGCGAACTACGACAAGGTCATGGCGATCGTCAACCAGCGCCTCGCCGGCACCGCGACCGTAGCGCCGCAGCAGACCACGCAGGCCAACACGACCCGCGTGACCGTCCGCTCCGGCGACACCATGAGCGGCATCGCCTCGCGCACCGGCCTGTGGCCGCTGTCCAGGTGGAGCGTGCCCAGCGGCAATCTCAACCTGATCTACCCCGGTCAGGTCGTCACCTACAACGGCGGCGGCAGCGTCGCCACCGGCAGCAACGCGCC